>Ga0206940_1003_pt1 | contig 62833 bp, 59 predicted proteins | sample Alteio_BWOrgHeat_8_FD_152963 | JGI IMG/M metagenome (GOLD analysis project Ga0206940, IMG submission 152963) | Enriched cells from forest soil in Barre Woods Harvard Forest LTER site, Petersham, Massachusetts, United States -... | ecosystem: Environmental > Terrestrial > Soil > Temperate forest > O...
CAGGTTCAAGTGTATTTCTACTAATTCTTGGACTAAGAAATCTCAGTCCAGCTTCTGCGGCGGCGGCAGCGCAACAAGAAGAAGACCTAACAGGATCAACAGCCAGAGTTCCTTTCGTTGACCGCTCCAGGCCTTCTTTTGACGCAGAAAATTTCGGCGCTGATTATAATCCAGCTTCTGCGGCAGCGGCGGCAGCCTCAGCTGGCCCGCAACGAAAAGTACGAGTCCTAACGAGATCAATACCAAGAGTACTTTTTTGTTGGCGCCAGACCCTGGGACCCAAACATCACCGACAATAGAAAAAAACTATTAGATTCATCAAGCTATGATACTTACTTTTTTGATTTTTTCGATCACGGCAAACCAGTGGGGCAAGAATACAAACGGTTCTATAAGGGCGATTTTAATAAAAAAGAAGAACTTGCTGCATTTAGAACTTTTTGCACTTCAATACCAGATTTTAATGGCTTTGATATCATCATGTTTGATTGGGCCACTGCTGACAAAATGTTTGTAGGAAACTTAGGTCAGTTTGTAAAGCTTCTAAAACCATCCGGATCTCTTTTCATGCAAGGAATCGTCGGGGGAATGAATTTAATGCCAAAACAAGGCGATCATTTCGATAATCAAGATACTTTTTCTGATCAATGCAGTCGATATTTCTCTAACATATTCACACAAGGTGAAAAATGCACACTCCCCGTTTGTGTACTGGATCCAGACAAAACCTTTGACCCTGAACGCAAGGCCTACCAACTGCCAAAGGAAAACTATCAAAAAGCACTCGACAATTCTTATCGTCTTAAAATCGAAATTTTCAACCAACTATTTAGCAAGTATTGCAAAGAAAAACTACAATGCAATTGTTCAATACAGCAAGACGAAGACGAGATTTTGAGCAATTCAATCATCAAAGACATGATCAGCCCTTATTTTTTTATGCGACAAAAAGAGCTACTAATGAATAAAGGATCAAGTTCCTTGCTCCTCTACACATTAACGCCAATCGATTAAACCTATCTAATCACTTTTCGTGGCTTTGCTCCCTGCGCTGGTGCCAAATAACCGTCCAGCTCAAGTTTTTCAATCAACCGCGCTGAGCGATTAAACCCAATGCGATAATGCCGCTGAATCATAGAAATCGAAATCTCATCTGCCGTTTGGATAAGCTTAACAACTTCAGGATACAGCGTATCTTGTATCTCTTCACGCGTTGCCAGTGCAGAGCGTTCAAGTACCTCTTGAATATCGAGGTACTCTGCCGCACGCTGCGCACGCACAAAGTCTGCTACACGTTCAATTTCAGCATCTGCCACGTAAGCACCGTGCACACGACGCAGTTCAGTACTTGCTGCATGCATATACAACATGTCTCCGCGACCAAGTAATCTTTCAGCGCCTGGAGCATCTAAAATTGTGCGTGAATCAACTTTTGATGATACACGAAACGCAATCCGGCTTGGAAAGTTCACTTTAATCAAACCGGTCACCACATCAACTGATGGACGTTGCGTTGCAACAATCAAATGAATACCAGCTGCACGCGCCATCTGTGCAAGACGTACCAAATGAGCCTCAACATCTTTGCCTGCAACCATCATCAAATCAGCAAGCTCATCAATAATCACCACTAAATACTTCATATCAAGCGATGGCTTAAAGGTACGTATACCCATTTCAGCCATGCGTTGGTAGCGACGCTCCATCTCTGTCACCACCCAACCAAGCACACGCGTTGCCATAGCAGGCTGTGTAACGATAGGAAAAACAAGATGAGGAATATTTGCGTACGGCGTAAATTCAAGACGTTTTGGATCTATCAAGATCAGTGACATTTCATCAGGCGTACGCTTGCACAACAGACTGACAAGCATCGTATTCAAGCCAACAGATTTTCCTGAACCGGTAGAACCACCAACCAAAAGATGAGGCATCTTTGTTAAATCTTCAACTACAGGTGTGCCAACGGTATCAACACCAAGAACCACAGGCAGAGCAGCTTTTGACTGTGCAAACGCTTCACTTTCAAGCAGCGAAGACAACAACACATCCCCACGCACGGTGTTTGCAATTTCAAACCCAACGGCGTTCTTGCCTGGAAGTGGTGCAATCACCCGCATGCTATGCGCAGTAAGCGCCATGGTTAAGTCATCTTCAAGGCCAACAATCTTACTTACTTTACTGTCAATTTCTGGTTTGTATTCAAACAGTGTCACCACAGGACCTTGCTTAATATCGACAATCTTTCCTTTAACGCCAAAGTGATTAAGCTTTTCTTCAACTTTACGCGCTTGCTGAGTAGCACGATCGGTTACTACGTCGTTAGCCTGCGCTGCTGGAGGCGTGTTAAATTGCGTACCACCAGGTAACTTAAATTGCTCAGTTAAAGCACTCACAGCACTCGTAATTTTTTCAGCAATACTTGGTTTCTTACCCACTGATGCAAACATATTTTTTTTGATAATAGAGTTTGGCAAATAAAAGAACTGCCATTTAAGAACACGCATGGTTTTTGAAGAAGTGCGTGCCGCAATAGATCCCAAATCAAGTTTAGCAGAAGCCTTAGATCCACCCACACCAGATTCTTCCACCATAGGTTCTGGCTGAACATCTCCCATCACATCAACACCAACAGTACGCACGGGGGCCGCAACCCATTCTGCCTGCTCAGACTTCTTTGACTTCCGAGCAAAGACCCGAAGTGACAAAAGAGCATCGCGCGCCTTCATAAACCATTCAGAAACCCACCACCACATGCTTTTAATTGATCGCGCTACAAAGGCAAAAAGAGGTACGCGCAACGCAACGCCCACTGACATCCACAACAAACCCCACACAAGCAACTGGCTGCCCTGCACCCCTACTAAGCGCGCAAGCACAGCATGCATAGCCATACCGATGTTACCACCAGCACCCGTTAACCATGGATCTAACTGGTACATAGCACAAACAATTGATCCCAAAAACACTGAAGCAAACAAAGCTCCCAAACGTCGCAACGGTGCATGAATACTACCAAGAAAAATAACGTGTAGGGGTAAAAGTGTGATGAGTAAAAACAGATACGCCGCAGCGCCAAAAAGAAAAAAGTGAAACGCTGCAGTGTTGGCACCAAGCGCTCCGCACCAGTTTTGCACCACTTGTGCAGTACTACTTGCGTGAATTAATGTTGGATCATTCGGATTATACGACACAAGTGCCAACGCACCCATGATCATAACCAGGCAACAACCAACCGCAAACAGTTCACTGCGATAACGTTTTTCTTGTTGCGCAACAAACTCTTGCGCCTTAGCCGACGTTTTTTTAGAAAACCATTTTTGAAAACTCATCCCAATCCCCTTTCCCCAAAATTTGATTCTGTTTTGCTTTAGTGTAACGGGTTGGGGTTAGGAGGTGCAATGGTTCTTAACCCAGCATCAACCAAACAGTCATCCCCAACGGCACAAGCATGTACACACCGAACCACCACAAGCGCTGCGTAAGCACTAAGCAATATGACAGCGCGAAAGCTGCAAATGAAAGCGTCGTTGCGCCAACGATCGTTGCAAGAACTGGTACTGTAAACAATTCAAGATTACCCATAACTGCTGGCAACCCGTTAAACACAAACGCTGCCACCATCAACGGGAAAAACATAAGAAACGAAAACTGCGTTGCGCGCCGTGGACTCATGCCCAGGTACTGCGCTGCCACCACCGTAGTTGCAAAGCGAGAGATACCGGGAAGAAGAGCTAGGCCTTGAACGGCCCCGAGGATGAGGGCCCTTCGATACAATTTGCCTGAGGGCAAATCACTCAGGGTGAACGGGGCTAGAGATATCCCGTTCGTGGTGAGTGTTTTGCGATAGCAAAACGTATCGAACCATGAACTCACCAAAACCACCCCGGTCACACAAAAGCCAAGAGCAAGTACCGGAAGCCCCTGCAAAAATAAAAACTTACCCCCCACTCCTTTTATCAGCCCATAAAAAATCGCCGTCACACAATCAGCCATACAAACCATTGCACAAATGCGCCCAACTAACAAAAGCAAGCAGCGATTACTGTAAGGCAACGCTCGCCAACCACCATTACGCACCACCTGCCACACGCTCATGGCAGCACGCCGTGCAAGCGAAGACCACGCACGCCAAAAAAAGCAGGCTATCAATATAATAGAGGGCCCATGTAAGAAATGATCGAAGTGTTCAGGCAATACATTAAGTTTTTGAGCAAACAGTGCAGAAGCAAGCTGCAAATGCCCACTACTGCTAATGGGTAACGCCTCACCAACGATCTGAACAGCAATTATAATAAGAAGAGTGTGATCCATACGTTAAAAGCTCCGTTAGGTACATTATCGCAGATTATTTCCCCTTGCAAAATCAAAAAAATTATTTTATATCTTACCCCGTTAGTGTTAATTTTGATACCGACTTTCACAGTTACGACACATCGTTCAATTCATACGATCTACACGCTTAGTTGGATAGGTCATTACGGCTAAAACATGATCTGTTGCACAAAAGTATTGATCTGATGTTGCGACTTCGGTAGTCTATCAATGTTGGGAGACATCAAGACGTCCGAAATGTGTACGCGATCTTTGGAATGTGAAATGAAGCACATGCAAATGGCGTAGGTATCGGCACTTACCGAACCACTTCAATATGAAAGGAGGAGTAGGACAGATTCGAGACGGTCTAAGCACCACCAAAACACATGTGTATCGCCTTAACGGAGGCGCCAACTCGTCAAAACACCTCGCTACTGGTCCGTTTAGTAAAAATCGAGAAGTAGGTCTAACGTTTTCAAACGTTTTTTAAAAGAGGTACGTATATGAACAGAATTCTAAAGGGTTTATTGGTTACTGCTCTTGCAGTGAGCGCAACCCAAGTTAGCGCTTATACCAACAAAACATTCTTAATGCCACGTCCAGTTGGTGTTGATCTTCCAATGGAAATGACAACATTCCATGAACTTGTAGAACACAAAGGTCATGACCGTTTTGGTGGAACATTTGCTGTAACAGGTTTCGGCAAAGGGACATCTAGCGATGGAATGGGAAGATATTTCTTGTTTAATAACAAGGATACCGTTACGTTGAGCGAAGGCCTAAACGGTGATGGCGCTGGTCATCCTGCTGTTGCCACAACCAGCGATCTTGATTTACGCTACCTCATTCACGATTTCGCGGGAACAAACAACGCAGCCGTTCAACCTGGATTCCCTTTTCCAGTAACTGTTGGCTTAAGCCCAGAGCAAACCGCTTATGGCGTACGCTTTGACTATCATCAATGCTTAGGCAAGATTCTTAAAGGTCTTTACTTTTATGCAAATCTTCCAGTTGCACACGTACAAAACGATCTTAAATTAAACATAGGCGGCACTCCTGTAAATTATACTCCTGGCGTCGTTGTTGCTGGTCCAACTACCCCATCAGTACAAACAACACTTGCAAACTACTTTGCAGGTACATTTTCAAATCCTAGTACCGCAGCTGGCGTTCCTGCAAACTCTCAAGTTGCTTTGACCAATGCTAAAATCGCTGGCAAACGCAGCGAAACAGGCGTAGCAGACATTGATCTTGGACTTGGCTACAAGTTCCTACACAAAGAACGCTATCATGCAGCATTAGCTATTGCAGTCACCATTCCTACAGGTGATGAAGCTGATGGTGCATATTTGTTTGATGCTATCGTTGGTAACGGCGACCATTTTGCTCTTGGCGGCGACCTTTGCGCTGGCGCACGCATCTGGGGCGATTGCGATCACAACCTCAAGCTTAATTTGAGCATGAAGTATCGTTATTTGTTTGAAAGCACAGAAAAGAGAACTCTTGGTATTAAAGGCAGAAACTTTGGCCAATACTTGTTGTTGGTTCCAGCTGCTACAACTCTTCCCGTTAGCTTTGTTCCTGCTGCAAACGTAACAACCCTCAATGTTGATGTAACCCCAGGTAGCCAATTCGATGGTATCCTTGGATTTACATATAACAATGGTGGCTTCACCTTCGATCTTGGCTACAACTTGTACTTCAGAGAAGAAGAAGATGTGAAACTAAAAGGTGCTTTCACTGATGGTAGCTATGCGATTGCCAACGTAACTGCTAATGCCACAACTCTTGCTACTCGTGATGCTGCTGGTGTTGCTGTGCCTGCAGCTCCACCTATTGCTGGCGGCGCAACACCTACTCCACTCGTTGTTGCTACTTATATTGATGGTGCTACAGTTGCTGCTCAAACAGCTAATATCTTGACCAAGGCAACCCTTGATCTTGATGCTGCTTCAACTCCATCACAACTCACAAACGGCATCTACACAGGCATTGGCTACAGCTTTAAAGAGTGGGATACACCTTTAATGCTTGGTCTTGGTGGCAAGTATGAATGGGCTTCAAAGAACAGTGCATTCGACCAATGGACTGTTTATGGAAAAATTGGAATCGGTTTCTAATCTGATTCTTTAATTTATCCTAAGTTTGACCGGTCAACGAAAGTTGGCCGGTCTTTTTTTGTACCTACCAACAGCACGCATCACACAACTTGTTACGCAAAAGCATTGAGCTCATTGATGAGTATTAGATAATCTCTCTAAAACATCGACGCTCATCGAACCGCTTCAATACAAGAGGTACGTATAATGAACAGAATCCTAAAGGGCCTATTGATAACAGCTCTTCTGATTAATACAATCCACGTAAACGCCTACACCGGTAAAACATTCTTAACCCCACGCTCAGTTGGTGTTGATCTTCCCATGGAATCAACAACATTCAATGAACTTGCTCATTACAAAGGGCATGAACGAGCTGGTGGAACTCTTGCTGTAACAGGTTTTGGTAAAAATACGGACAGCAACACTGAGATGGCAAAATATTTTTTGGCGCTCAACAAAACCTCACTCACATTAAGTGAGGGGACAAACACCATTAAGACAGCGTCAGACCTTGATTTACGCTATATAATTCATGACGCAGTCACACAAGCCAATATCGGTAGTCTGCCAGCCACCATCTCTTTAAGCCCAGAACAAACCGTTTGCGGCTTACGTTTTGACTACTACCAAGATTTAAGTAAACATCTTAAAGGCCTTTATTTGTATGCTAACATTCCCATTGCACATATAAAAAACAATCTCAAATTAAAAGTTGTAAGCAGTGCACAATATCCTGCAAATGTTTTATCTGCTGCTGGCGGTGAATCAGTACAAACAACATTAATAAATTACTTCAATGGTACTTTCTCAAACACAAATGGCAAAGCCGAAGTTGCTCCTATTGACCTTACGCCTCCTTTTATAATTCTTCCTCTTCCCAATCATGTTTTTGCATCAACCAACATCAACCTTCAGGATCCTTTAAAAAGCGCAAAGATTGATGGCAATCGCAGCGATACAAACGCAGCAGAAATCAATGTTGGAGTTGGTTACAAATTTTTAAACAAAGAATCATACCATGCAGCATTGGCTCTTGCTGTTGCCTTTCCAACAGGAGATGAAGCTGACGGTACTTACGTATTTGATGCCATCGTTGGTAACGGTGATCATTTTGGCATTGTCGCCGATTTTTGCGCCGACACTCGGATTTGGGGCGATATAAACCACAACATCAAACTTAACGCCGCTATAAAATATTATTATCTGTTTGAGAACACAGAAAAAAGAACACTCGGTATTAAAGGTTATAACATGGGGCAATATGCTCTGTTGGTAAAAGCAGGAACCGCTGCGAATCAAACAACGTCACTTATCCCTGCTGCAAACGTCACCACGCTCAATCTTAATATAACACCAGGAAGCCAATTTGATGGGATCCTTGGTCTTGCATACAACAATGGTAATTTTACATGCGATCTTGGTTACAACCTGTACTTTAGAGCCGCAGAATCATTGAAGTTGAAAGATACTTTTGCTGCTGGCGGCTATGCGGTCGCTGCAGTTAATGCTAATACCACTGGTGGCATAACCTATACAGCAACAGAAGATGGCGCTGGTCTTAATTATACCATCACCAATCCACTAGCGAGTACGATAGCAATTACTGGTAGCATCCACGCTAACGGAGGTCCCTTCCCTAATGGAAATATTGCAGTAGAAACAGCAGCAAACGGTGTCGCCATCCCCGCTCCAATCGTTCCAGCTGCTTACATTGATGGCGGTATTATAAACGGTGCCTCAGCAATTTTGAGTACATCAAACCTTGATATTGACGGCGCATCAACTCCATCACAATTGACCAACAGCATCTATTTAAGCCTTGGATACATCTTCAAACAATCGAGTATACCCGTCATGCTTGGTCTTGGTGGCAAATATGAATGGGCTTGTAAAAACAGTGCTTTTGATCAATGGACTGTTTATGGAAAACTTGGAATCGGTTTCTAGGCAGATTCATTTAACATGCCCAGCCTTAAAAGACGTGGGCTGTCGCACAAAGTGCTCAAACACTGCCACTACGTGGCGCCGTGTACCCGTTACATCATAAGCTTTTAATTATGATACCTATAAGCCCACTTGTGGGCGTATTTTGAACATCGCTTCGATGTGACAGCCCACGTCTTTTAAGGCTGGGCTGTTTAGGGGCTATTCTTCCATCAAACTCGCTATTCAATACTAAAACAACCCAAAATCGCTCTCTTTAAAAAACATCAAAAAACCCAGAATTCTCTCAAAAAAACATTGATATTTATGAATTTTTAAAAAATTCATTTCTTTTTGTCAAAACCCTTTATTTTTCTTTGCAACCTATGTTAGCCTAAGGCATGAGATTGTAGATGGTCTGCAATCACAAAGAAACATAATTCAGAGAAAAAAGGAGAACCACTATGAATACACGTATTGCACAATTACTTAAAGGTGCTGCTCTCAGTTTCACATTGTGTGCATTGAGCATTGGTCCCGCTCTTCCAGCAACAGAAAGATCAGAATCAGGAAGATCAACAGGTAAGGGTACAGGTAAAGTTAAACAAGAAACTGACGCAGAAAAAACTGCAAAGCTAAAAAAGCAAGAAGCAGCTGAAAAACTAAGACTTAAGAAAGAAAAAGCTGAAAGAGGCGAAAAAAACGCTAAGGCTGGAAAAGCTGGAAAAAAAGAAGACCAAAGACGTCATTCACTCAGACGTAGACTCGTACACCACAAGAAAAACGAAAAACAGCAAGCGAAACATACTGCTGGTAAAAAAACAGCAGTACGCAACACAGCTAAGCATGAAACAACCATGCATAAAAATAAAGTAGCAAAAAAAGAACAAGCTAACCAAAGACTTGAAAACCGAAAAGGTGAACAAAACCTCCAAAACAAAAAAGATAAACAAACAATGAAAAACAAAAAAGATAAACAAACAATTGAAAACGCTGCAAAATAACATCTGCTAAAAAGCTTTTTAAGTCTCAATCAATTGAGGGCGGCCGGTTAACGTGCCGCCCTCAATGTTTTTTTTCTAACTCTTGCATGGCAACGCCTCGTTAGTTACTCTGTCACTAATATCCTCATGGATATCCGTTTCTATATGAGAAAATCAAGGAAAGGAGACAGAGTAATGAAGCAACAAGCACGCATTCTTTTAGCGGCTGCACTCGGTGCTGCAGCAGGCTTGAGCAGCCTTAACGCTAACACATTTATCTACTCACAAAAGAACTTTATGGCCAACCGACCAGCGCTGGTCAACGCACCCCTCGAGTATCAACTGTGGCATGATCACGCTTACGATCTAAGACTAGAGGGTCTTCGTACAAGTGTACAAGCTGTTGCGTACTATCAAAAGAGTCAGCAAGCTGATGACTTGGGCGCCTATTTTGGAGTTAATAAATCAAATAGTTTTAAAGTGGGCACAACAAATGACGTTGCTACAGGAGTAGCTGATATTGACGGGACCTTATTGATTCACCAAAACGGTATCGCACCAGCTAATCAACTTTCAGGCACAGAAACCTTCTCACCATACCAAGAAAAATACGGGCTTCGCCTTGATTATTTCCAAGACATCACCCACCGATCCTGCAAGCTATTTTTCCGTGCCAGTGCACCAATTGAACACGTTGCAACATCAATGAATCCATCATTTAGTGCAAGCACGCCAGTTGTTCTTCCGGGTGCCGAAGGAACATTCTCACTTGCAGATTTTTTTGCTGGCAGAGTAAATGTTACAACCCCTGGTAGCCGAAATCTACAAAGCCCGCTCACCAAAGCAAAAATTGCTGGCAGGCAACGCGTCGTTGGTCTTGCTGACCTTGACCTCAGCCTTGGCTACAAATGGCTAGATAAAGAAGATAAACACGTTTATGTGAGCTTTGACGTTACTGTTCCAACAGGTAACAAAGTACGTGGTAACTATCTTTTTGAACCTGTATGCGGCAACGGAAAACACGTTGGTCTTGGTGGACGCATTCACACAGGCTTTGAACTCTGGAAATCAGAACATGCAAACATACAGTTCAAAGGTTCATATCGTTACAGCTACCTGTTAGAAGCTACTGAGAGCCGTACGCTTTCGCTTCTTGGCATCCCATCTACTAACGGTCAACCTGCCGTCGGCGCAAAATTCTCACAATATGATTTAGTTGGTCAATTTGGCCAAGTAGCAGGCACCGCCCTATTTCCAGCAGCAAACATTTTAACGATGCCTTTGACGGTTAAACCAGGCAGCATGCTTGAAACCATGTCTATCGTATCATTTAACTGCAGTAGTTTTACCGTTGATGCCGGTATCAACTCATTCTGGAAAGATCAAGAATCAGTATGGGTAAAGAGCTTTGCTGATAACGTGTATGGTGTTGCGAACGCTGCTTTTAATACAACCTTACCAGCGACTACTTTTGTTGCCCCAGCAGGAAATGCTCAAGACTTAACTCCTATCGCTAGAGCTAATCTAGACGTCAACTCAGTCAAAACCCCAGCACTCTTAACCTTCAAGCCATTTGCAGGCTTTGGCTACACCTTCCACATCTGCAAAAAGTACCCAGCTTCAGTTGGCGTAGGTGCATCATATGAATTCGAAACCTCTAATGCTGATATCGAGAACTACCAAGTATGGTTAAAAACCTGCTTCTCATTCTAAATCTTTTGTTCAAATTGAACTCTGTCAGGGGCCTTCGGGCCCCTTCTTTTTTAGACTCTTTTCACAACCACCACGGCGTTATTGCCTCCAAACCCAAACGAGTTTGACATGGCATAATCAACGCGCGCGTGTCGTGCTCCGTGAGGTACGTAATCAAGATCACAAGCCTCATCAGGCTCATCAAGATTGATGGTGGGTGGAATCACCCCTTCCTGCAACGCAAGCGCTGCAAAAGCAATTTCAGCCGCTCCTGTTGCCCCAAGCATGTGCCCAGTCATCGACTTAGTACTACTGATCAAACAATGATTAGAACTATTTTTATCGGCATGACTGCCAAGAAGTTTTTTAATCGCCATAGTTTCAACAACGTCATTCATCGCCGTTCCGGTACCATGAGCATTAATATACCCAATGGCATCAGGCGTTATGCCAGCATCATTAATCGCAGCCTGCATTGCTGCTACTGCACCACGGCCATCAGGATGCATAGCAGTCATGTGATGCGCATCAGCAGTCGCGCCGTATCCAGCAACTTCAGCATATATTTTTGCACCACGTGCAAGCGCACGATCTTTACGCTCAAGCACAAGTACACAGGCACCCTCTGCAATCACAAAACCCTGACGCTGACGCTCAAATGGACGACTTGCTGTTTCTGGGGAACCGTGCCACTGAGCAAGCGCACGCATGTTGCCAAAGCCTCCAATGGTCATGGGGATAATGCAACTTTCGGTCCCGCCTGCCAACATATAATCAGCATAGCCGTCACGAATTTGCCTAAACGCCATACCCACAGCGTCGGTACCAGATGCACATGCACTGGTCAACGTGACCATGGGCCCTTGCAAGTCCCACTGCAGCGAAAGCCACCCTGGAGCCATATTGCTAATTAATTTAGGAATAACAAACGGAGAAACGCGTTTGAGACCCTCTTTTTCAAGAGTGTAAACGCAATCACTAATAGTTTTTAAACCGCCAACTCCTACGCCCATATATGCGCCAAAACGTGCACGGTCTAAGGGAAACTCACGTGTAAGTTGTGCATCAAGCATTGCTTCGCGTCCGGCTATTGCAGCTAAATGAATAAAGCGATCGGTTCGTGCATGAAACTTTGCAGGCAACGCGACATCAAGCAACGCTTGATGTTCAGAAACAAGACCAGCTATTGATACCGGATAATCACCAAGGCCAAAAGTTTCGGGAATTTTTTTTATTCCTGAGGTGCCCTGGATTAAATTGTTCCAGGTTGCGTCTTTACTGTTTCCAAGCGGGGTTATAAGGCCTATGCCAGTTATGACGACTGAATGAGACATACTATCCAATAATTTTTTAATGTAACCTTAGCGTTAGTAAATAACTAATCAGGCTTGCTCGTGAATGATGCACCCTCAATGCTGTTCTGAATAAATGCCTTAAGCATCGCCTCAGCAGCCGTTGTATCCTTATGACTCAAAACCACGATATCAGCGTATTGCTTACTTGGCGCAATAAATTTTTCATGCGCGGGTTTTACCTTAGAAAAATAATAGGGAATAAGAGACTCTAGTGAATAACCGTATGCTTTTTGATAATAATCAAGACGACGGGCAAGACGTGTATCACCATCAAGTTCAACAAAAATCTTAAAGTCACACACACTTCTTATCGCTTCAACCGCAAAAAGCAGAATCCCTTCAACGATAACAACAGGAGCCGATTTGATCACTCCCCGTTCAATGCTTTTAAATGATGTATAAGAAAACTCTAGCCGAGGAATGTTCTCACCTTTTTTGAGCGCCAATAAATGACTTTTCAATAATGTAAAGTCAATGGTATCAGGTTCATCAAAGTTACATTTTTTACGTTCATCCTCAGAAAGCTGAGATACATCTTTATAATAGTCATCTTGCGAAATAACAGCCACCTTGCCAGCAAACTGCTCTGCTAGCTTTTTCGCTAACGTCGTTTTACCTGACACCGACCCTCCCGCTATACCAATAATGGTGACGGCATGAGAAAATGATGAACATGGCATTATCAGCAACAGCAATAACAAACCTCGATAATTCATATTATTTGGTGCGTGCAGCATGAATCAAGTCAACGGCCTGAGCGATAGTCTTAATTTTTTCAGCGTCTTCGTCTTTAATTTCAAGACCAAAAGACTCCTCAAAATTCATGATAATTTCAACAACATCAAGTGAATCTGCGCCAAGATCTTTAAACGTCATTTCTAGCTTAACATTTGCAACTGGAATACTGAGTTTTTCAGCAATAATCGCAACAACTTTGGCTTGTGTATCATCTTTTAAAAATGCCATGACAAAACTCCTTAAGAATTTCTAAACACTAAAATTTTCTGAAAAACAGAGACTACATGATACCGGAATTAAAAAAATTTGCTACATGCCACCAGACACATCAATAATTTGCCCGGTGATATAATCAGCGTCACCTGACGTCAAAAACGCGACCAGCTTAGCAACATCATGCACACTGCCAAGTCGCTGTAATGGTATATGCTCAAGCGCCTTTTGTTTAATAGCTTCAGGAAGTTTTTGCGTCATAGCAGTATCAATAAAACCAGGCGCCACAGCATTAACCAAAACATTACGCTTGCCATACTCAGCTGCCAATGTTTTAGTTATAGCCTCAAGCCCTGCTTTGCTCGCAGCATAATTTGCTTGCCCAGGGTTGCCTAAACGACCGACCACAGAGCTCATCATAATAATGTAACTTGTTTGTTGCTTGACCATGCGTTTAAGCGCCTCTTGAGCACAAAAAAAATGCACCTTTAAGGTTAACATCAAGCACCGTGTCCCACTCAGACTCTGACATACGAAGGGCCAGATTGTCTTTGGTAACACCAGCATTATTGACACACACATCAAGTCTGGACGTTAAAGAAAAAAGCGTGGCAAAGCCCGCTTTGATAGATTCATGAGAAGAAACATCGACTTGGATATAGTCGACAGAATGTACCTTAAGTTCTTGCACAAGAGCATCAGATGGATCAAGCCTGTCGAACACAAACACACGATCACCGCGTGCCTGTAACGCATCAACAATCGCTCGTCCTATTCCCTGCACCCCACCTGTAACCAAAGATGTTTTTTGCATGTTAGCCCGCTAACTCCTGCTGTTCTTTTACTTCTTGTTCTTTTGCTTCTTTAGCTTCAATCTTATCTTGTTTTTCAACTTCAAGATCAATAGCCAATTCAGTCTTTTCAACCTGCTTACCAAAACGCTCAACAATCATTTCAAGCTCAGCTTGATTGGTAAACGAATAGATCTCTTTATCAGGCCATGCACGCTTAAGTGCTTTGCTCAATTTTGAGCTTGGACCAACTTCAATAATTACATCACAATCTTTAAAATGTTGCATCGAAGGCCACCATAAAACATGTGAGCTCATCTGCTTAACCAAAGACTCTTTAATCTCTTGATTGGTTGTTACAATGCGTCCCTCAATATTATTCACCAAAGGAACAGTCAGATCTTTAAAGTCGACCTTAACCATGTACATAGCAAACAGCTTTTCAGCCTCTTGCATCAAACGAGAGTGAAACGCACCTGCAACGTTAAGCGGTATAACCTTACCACCAGCAGCGCGCACATCGTTAGCCACACAATCAAGCTCTGCATGCGTTCCTGAAACAACGAGCTGCTCAGGGGCATTATAGTTCACAATTTCTGCTACACGTTGAATATCGGTTGGTTCATCATATTTTTGACAAATAGTGCTCAGGGCATCATGCGTCATACCAATAACAGCAATCATAGATCCAGGATACTGAAGAGTAGCCTCTTCCATAAACATTGAACGTTTTTTAAGCAGATACAGAGCGTCAACAAAGTTCATGCCACCTGCAGCAAAAATAGCCGCATATTCGCCTGAACTGTGTCCACCAACTACATCTGGCACTATGCCATATTTATCTTTAAGAAGCGCTTGTAACGACGCACTCACCAAAAATATTGATGTCTGAGCGTTGACCGTTTCGCGTAATTCATTTTCTGATGAGGCAAAACAGAGACGTACAAAATTTTGATCAGCACAACTTGATGCTTGTTCAAAGTACTCTTGAACAGTCCGTTCGCGATCATAAATATCTTTTCCCATACCAAGAATCTGTGACCCCTGACCAGGAAAAATCATACCAATTTTACGCGGTGTCTTCTTAAATTCCATAATGATAACCTCCAAGTTATTTTTATTATAAAACTTTTATTAACTCTTGTATCCGTTGACTTGATCGCTCTTTCCCTAAAATAGCAATCAAATCGAACACTCCTGGGCTTGTTATGCCACCAGTAAGTGCAAGCCGCAACGGCTGCGCCAAATTTACAAGCTTAATTCCCAAATCATCACATACACGCTGAGCAGCACTCAGGAGTGTTTCGTGATTCAATGGACTTGCTACCATCATACGATCAGCAAAGGTGCTGACCAAATCTTTTGTGGCATCAGTACGCCATTTGGCGATCTGTGTTATATCTAAATTTTTTGGTTCTTGAGCAAACGCCTTAATATCATTATGTAACTCGACAAGGGTCGTTGCGCGCTGTTTATACTGATCAATTAAAGCCATTAATTGCGCTTCAGACCACTGTGCGCACAGCTCTTGCGCCTGTACTTCATTAAGCGCTTCAAGATGCTCTAAAAGCTCTCCAGCTGGAGCTTGACGCATGTAAATACCGTTAAGCCACAGTAATTTTTTCATATCAAAAATAGAGCCTTTTTTGCCAACGTTGGCAAGCGAGAAAAATTCAACTAACTCTTCTCGTGTAAAGATCTCTTGATCTCCATGCGACCAACCAAGGCGCACGAGATAATTAAATAACGCTGCAGGTAAAAACCCCTGAGCCTGATACTCTTCGACAGAAACCGATGCATCACGCTTACTCAATTTTCCACCAGATGGCCCTAAAATAAGAGGAATGTGGGCAAATTGCGGAGGCGTTGCACCAAGTGCATTATAATATAAAAGCTGTTTATGCGTGTTAGAAATATGATCTTGACCACGAATCACATGAGTAATATTCATGTAAATATCATCAACCACAACACAAAAATTATAAATGGGCGTTCCATCACGTCGTACAATAATGTAATCATCAAGTTGATCACGATCAGCGCGGATGGGCCCAAGCAGAAGATCATTAAAAATAACTTCTGTTAAATCTTCTGGTAATTTGAAACGAATCGCATACGGTCTTGTTTTAAGTTCTTCTGGTCTATACGAACGATTGCGGCACACGCCGTCATAGCTACGGCCAACCCCAGAATCAAGGTCGTACACAACAGTTTCAGCGTCTCGAGGATCACAAAAACATGGGTATGCTTTACCTTCAGCCATCAGTTGATGCGCTGCTTTTGTATGCTCTGCTATGCGTTCCATCTGATACACTAACGGTTCATCAGGAAGCAAACCAAGCCATGTCAAAGATCGTAACTGTGATTCAACGTACTCAACGCGTGAACGCTGTACATCAGTATCTTCAATACGAAGCAGGTACGTTCCACCGTGATGTCGCGCAAACAGCCAATTGAAAATGGCAGAACGCACGCCACCTATGTGCAAGTGTCCCGTAGGAGATGGAGCAAAACGTACCCGAACCATATTTTTACCAATCTGCGCTAATAAGTTTCAATTTCGATCTCACCAATTCTGCAAACCCAGCATTCTGTTTGCTCTCTTTTAATCCATATTTAACCATAAGCTGTTGCCAATAGTTACGTGCTTGAGCATAATCTTTATGCGCCCAGAAATAGGCACCTACATAGTACAAAGCCTCTTCATGCGCTAGGTGGTCTGCTTGTTCAGCCATGTGCTTAAGCTCAGCAAAACCTTCTTGTGCCGTAGCTGCATTTGGACTATCAGTTTTAAGCAATGCAAGTTTCACTTTATAAAAATCTTTTACCTCTTCACTCGCCATCGAGCTCACTGCGCTTTTCAATTCACTCAAAGCGGCTTCATAATTTCCAAGTTGAACCAACGCGTCTGCGCGGTATGCACGCAAGACAGGCCCTAAACGCGTACCCTTATACGACGAGGCAGCATCTGCAAAAACAACTTCTGCTGCTTTCCACTTTTCTACATCGGAACCAAACTGATACGCATCACCAGTCACTACTGTTTGGCTTCCTGGCACTACAGCAGCATCATGATACTTTAACGCCTCAACAAACGCCTTGTGGGCACTTGCCTGCATTGAAGAATCGTACTGAAGATATCCCAAAAAAGCCGCTACCAACACCGCTAGGCAACAAATAACATATGCCAGCTGCCTGCCGTTTTTGTAGCCTGCTTCTATCAAACCATCAAGCGCATTCATCAACGCACTGCGTGAAAATTCCATGAGCTACTCCTAACAAAATAACAAATTGAATTAAATTAGTATACTACAACCCTTTTTTTGTACAAAAATGGCGTTTTTTATCAGAAAAGCCTAAAAACTGTTAAATATCAACTTTTACCCCTCGACTCTGCTCGGGACGGGCCCCTCGAAACAGACCATGCAAAGTGCACAGCGTTTTCGATAGTAGCAGCATCAGATTTACCGTGGCACACGATAACAGGCCTTTTAATGCCCAGTAACAAAGCCCCTCCTACGCCCTTATACGATAGATTCTGGACTCTCTGCTGCTCCTCAGGGCTCAGCAGGTCACCTATCATATCGCACATGGCTTCCATGGTTTTAAGCAAAATATTACCCGCAAAACCGTCACAAACAATGACATCGGCCTTATTTGCAATAATATCGCCTGGCTCTACATTACCTATAAAATTAAGTGAACTTGTTTTAAGAAGCTGATGCGCTTCTTTGACGAGCGAGGAACCTTTGCCCTCTTCGTGCCCATTGGCAAGCAGTCCTATGCGTGGGTTTTGCTTACCAAGCACATCCTGAATGTATGAATTGCCCATGTGGGCGAACTGATAAAGATGTTGAGGGCGACACTCTGTGTTAGCGCCTAAATCAAGCGCCAACACATGTCCTTGGCGCGTAGGCAAAAAACCTGCTATGGCTGGACGCTCAACCCCCTCGCCTCTTCCGACAACCAGCGTTGCAGCAGCCATAAGCGCACCAGAATTTCCTGCAGATAAAACAGCGGAACACTGGTTATTTGCAACGCTGCGCACAGCACTCACAAGCGATGACTGCTGTTTGTGTCGTACAGAGCCGACAGGATCCTCGTCCATAGCTATGACATCAGGAGCGTTAGCAACCGTAATTGCGTAGCGCCCCCACAATGGATCCTTCTTATCAAGCCAACCACAAATAAACGCTTCCGGCCCATAAAGCATGACCGGAACCGATTTACATGCAGCAGCATAAGCCCCCTCAAGCACCATGTTTGGTGCATGATCGCCCCCCATAACATCAACGGCGATCATGGCTTATCATCCTACTGTTTTGATTCTGTTGCTGGAGCATCAGAACCGCTCAAGCCGCGAGCTTTTGCTTGCATTGCTTCGCGAGCTTGACCACGTGTATAAAGACGATCGGTTTTGGTACGCAAAATCTTGGTACCTTTATAGTGACCACATGTTACACATACTTGATGTGACATTGTAGGTGCTTGGCAGGTTTGGCAGGTCGCTACAGCTTTTGGCTTAATACCCTTATTAGCAGAGCGTTTATCACGACGAGCCTTACTCGTTTTCCGTTTGGGTGTTGGCATGGTATCTCCTTGGATTGACCCTAAAAATCGTTAATAGTTGTAAATTCACACAATTTTGGCAAAATGGATGGGGTCAAACATTCATTTGAATTATAAAAAACTACCGTAAGTATACGAAAAAATAAAACTGTTGTCACATACTACTGTAAAGCTTTGAGGAGTTTAAGCATGTCAAACGTCAGCATGGAGCTGGTTAAGAAGTTGCGCGACCAAACACAAGTCGGCATGATGGATTGTAAAAAGGCTCTAGAAGAGGCAAACGGCGATTATGATAAAGCTGTTGAGCTCTTGCGTAAAAAAGGTGCTGCTGTTGCTGCCAAACGCGCCGAAAACGTTACAAACAATGGACGCATTGAAGCTTTTATTACCCCAGACAGCAAAACTGGCGTACTTATTGAATCAGCATGCGAAACAGATTTTTCGGCAAATACTCAAGGCATGCAAGACTTTCTGCATGATGTCGCGGCTCACATAGCAACATCACCAGCACAAAATGTTGAAACATTACTGACACAGCCCTTAGCTTCTAATCCTAAAATCAATGTAAAACAGCGCCTAGACGAGCTTGTAGCAAAAATTTGCGAAAATATAAAAATTGCTCAATTTGCTCGTTTTTCAGTAGCTGGACACGGTCTTGTGCATGCCTACATTCACCCAGGATCAACAATTGGCATTTTAGTAGAACTTGATACTGATAAAGACGCTTCAAGCCACCTGGAAGCCCTTAAAACAGCTGCAAAAGATGTTTGTATGCAAATTGCGGTTACCAACCCTGTAGCAATCGATCCTTCAGGCCTTGACCCAGCGCTTATTGAAAAAGAACGTGCATTTGCTCGTGAGCAACTTCAAAACAGCGGCAAACCGGCACAAGTTATTGAAAAAATTATTGAAGGTAAAGTTGGTAAATTCTATCAAGACGCTTGCTTGCTCAACCAGCCATTTATCAAAAATGATAAACTAACGGTAAAGCAGTATCTTGATGAAGTTGGCAAACAAAGCGGTGTTACGGTTACCGTAAAGCAATTCAAACGTTTTGCTATCGGTCGTTAATCTAAAGGTACCCCATGCCCCTTAAACCTATTCTTCTAAAACTCAGTGGAACGTTATTTGCCAATAAAGAGGCACTTCTTTCTGTTATTGCTCAAATAAAAACACTCCACACAAGCCGCTCATTCGGCATTGTTATTGGTGGTGGGAACTTTTTTAGGGGGTCGCAACATGGTAAACACCTCGGATTAAAGCAAGTAACCGCAGATGCTGTAGGCATGCTTGCAACCAACATGAACGGACTTATTCTACGTGATTTATGCGAAGCATCAGGCATTCCCTGTCTTCTAGTCAGTGCCAATCCTGTGCATGGTCTTATAAACCCCATAGATCCACATGTGCTTCAAAATGCATGCACCTCTCGCTCTATCGTGATTTTTGCAGGTGGATCAGGAAACCCCTTCTGCACAACCGATACCACAGCGGTAATACGAGCACTGCAAATTAATGCATCAGAAGTCTGGAAAGCAACAAATGTTGATGGCATCTATGATAGCAATCCTGCTACAAACCCCCAAGCCGCGTTACTGCCAACGGTATCTTATGAAGAGTATCTTGAAAACAAGCTACAGATCATGGATTCAACGTCAATAACAATGGCTCAAGAGCACCGACTTGCTATCAGAGTTTTTAATATCTTTGCACCAAATGCACTGCTTCAAATTTCACGTAACAAGAACGTTGGAAGTACGATTAGTTAAAAATACGATTAGTTCTAAGAAAGGTCACACAATGGCAATTGAAATAGCGTTTCAAGAGGGCGATACAAAAAGTTTTGAAAACCTTCTTAAATCACACATGGAACAACCACTTAAGCATTACGACAAAGAGCTTGCCTCAATCAGAACAGGCAGAGCCTCGATCGCAATTCTTGAAAATATCAAAGTTGAAGCGTACGGCCAAGTTATGACACTCAAAGAGACTGCTACGCTTGCAGCTCCTGATGCACGCTTACTCACCGTTCAACCATGGGATAAATCGATTATTGCTGATATCGAACGCGCTATTGCAGCATCTGATATTGGCGCTGCTCCTATCAATGACGGCAACTTGATTCGTATCCAACTTCCTCAAATGAGCGCTTCACGCCGTGACGAGTTGGTAAAACTGCTCAGCAAAAAAACTGAAGAGTGCAAAGTTGCTGTGCGTAACGTGCGCAAAGAGTTTCATAACGAAGTGCGCGATGCTGATAAAAAGCACATTATCTCTGAAGATTTTGCAAAACGTCTTTCAGATTTGTTGCAAAAAGTAACTGATCTGTACATTGAAAAAACTGATAAAGTGCATGAGAAGAAGGCTGCTGAAATCGGCCATATTTAACTAATACGCCTTTCAAATAAAAGACCCCGGACCAGTGTTAAGCTCGTCCGGGGTTAATTTTTTATAATCAAAAAATGATTATGAATTTGTACGATTTTCAACACCAGGTACATGAGCTGTTGAACTACGTAACATCATGCATACACAAACGCCAACAATCACCGCAGGTATCATTAAAAAACAAGTATCATAATTTTTTGCTTGTTCGCGCACATAAACACGATCCTCTTGACGCATATCAGCCCTTAACCTTGCTAAAAGCAATCGATCTTCTCGAGATAATGTGGATCGTTCTTCCTGCGTTAGGAATCGCTTGTTTGGTGATAATTTACACGATGGCGCTCCCTCTGCATTCTGCAAAAACACGCCTGACATTAGACCTACAAGTATTAATTTCTTTAAAAAATTCATAATAAACCTCCATTTACCCCTATGATTTAAAACATAATCTTACTCTAGCACAATCAATTAATATTTCAACTTGAATTAATTTATTGCATTTTATTGCTTTTTTTGCCCCAAAACAACTAGAATTGAAATAAGTGGTAGATCTAACTGTTTTTAAAAAAAAGGGGTTATTATGCAAAAAATAGTTTCTGCGTTCGTGATGCTGTTAGGAATATCAACATTCAGTCTCTCTGCCGACTTTCTCCCTCCCGACTTTCAAGAAATTCATAACATGATTGATGCCCTGAGAATGGATTATAACCGCATCAAAAATAAATCTGCTGATCTCAGACTAGGCATAGTGTTTTACCAACAAACAAACGATAATAGGGAGCAAGCAACGTTTGCTGAAAGCTTACAATCGAAAGCCAATAGGCTTTTCGAAGAACTGCACAAAATGCGTGAAAACATGCATCTCATAATTGCCGGAATCAAACAAATTGATAATGACGTAACACAAGACTTAAACACTACAGAAGATATGCTCGATACGGCTACACAGGGACCAGCGCCAGAAAGATACGCTCAGCAGCCTATTGAACGTGATACATCAAAAAGGTAACGAATAAGCTAATAAGCGCTGCCCCCATACCACGGCCGATGCGTCCTACGCGCATAAGGCCAAATCCTATAAGCGCAAGCGCAGCAAACATGAACCATGCTGCATGGCCAACGCCGGCGAGCTGTACAGGCTCTTTTGATAGACAGGCAAGAATTCCAAGAATTAACGTAGATTGACTCAGAACGGTTCCCAACGTTGGTCCAATGGCCAACGTGTAGTAACCACGTCTGATAGCACCAAGACTCAATGCAAGCTCTGGTAACGACGTCCCAACGCCACAAATGGTGGCACCAATCGTTTCAAGAGAAACATTCCAACTTGTTGCCAACGCAACGGCATAATTCACCACAAGGTACGAAGAACCCATAACAAGCGCTATGCCTACACCAATCTTGCCAATAAGAACAGCAATGGGATACGGATGACGCTCAGGATCATGGTTTTGCTCAACATCGGTGTGAACCAACTCGCTTGCTTCACGATTGCGCCACAACCACCACAAAACAATACCATACAAAGCAACCAGCATAACGCCATGAATGCGATGGAGAGAGCCTATCCAGAAAATTGAAGCTAAAATAGCTGTAGTTAAACTAAGCAACATAAGAAGCGTCTTGCGATCTGATTCAAGCAACGTCATGCGGCTTCCGGCCAGTAAAAGCGTTGCACCTACCACAAGCGCGATATCAGTAAAATTTGCCCCAATGATGTCGCCTACCGACACCTGACTAGCACCCTGTAGCGCTGAAACTATCGCTAGTCCCAATTCAGGAATATCAGCTGCCAGAGCCAAGATTACAAACCCAAGAAAGAATGTTGATATGTTAAAGCGACGAGCCAATTCAACCAGTGAACAAACTACCCAGTCACCAAAACGCCAGAGGCCAACAAGACCAACGACGATCATAAAAACATTAAACCAGGCGGTAAGCGGCATAGAGCTCCATTTCATAGAATAAAAAATTTTAATACGATAAGGCTTTAAATCTACCAGAAACCCTTAAAATGTACAACCGGGGGTTTGTTAAGATCTCACAAAAAAACTACGTCCAGAAAGCCGCTGAATCCACTCAGAGTAACGAATCAATAAACGCTCTAGCAGTGGCTCTGCATCACAGCACTTATGCCCAAAATGCACATAGTAAATTCTTTTGTGGCACTCCGGCAAGCAAGGAAATACAATCATATTAAAAAACCACTCAACTATCTTGTTAACGTCAATGTGATGAATCAAACATTCTTTAATAGTAAAAGTACCAGACTCTTTATCTTGCTCATACGTATAGTCAATGCCACCGCACCAATATTCTTTTGTTTCTGCATGGCCATGACATGTATCAGAACACAAATAAAACGTAGCGCGCCATTTATCTCCATCAAACAAATGTTTAAACTTGAATGTCACCTGATAGCTCTGGACATCAGAAACTATTTTATAAAATCTCCCGGTAGATGGACAATACCTACACGCTTGCAAAAAGCGATCTGTTTCTTGCGTAGATGGTCGGTTGTTGCTTGAGCCATCAGACATTGAAAAAAGAGTACCTACGTGCACGCTCAGGGTTATAAAAATCAAGATAATTCTTAACAGATTTTTTTTCACACTACACTCAGATTTTAAGATTAACATTTACCCGTTCTTAGACTAAACTTGCGGATCAGAGCTTACTCGAAATTGTTAACAATTCAAGGTCACGCATGTCACAACACTTTACGCATCTTCACTTACACACAGAATTCTCGCTCCTAGACGGTGCAATTCGCTTGCCAGACCTTATAACAATGGCAAAAGAGCAGCAGTGGAAATCTGTAGGCATTTCTGACCACGGTAATATTTTTGGTGCTGTAAAATTTTTTCAACTCAGTCTTAAAGCAAACATCAAACCAGTTCTTGGCATCGAGATGTACTTTACCCCCGATGTAGCTATCAAAAATGCCCAAGAAAAATATAACCACATGATTTTGATAGCTCAAAACAAGGCCGGTTATAAAAACTTGTGTCGCTTAATTGCTTACTCATACCAACAGGGATACTATTTCAAACCCCGTATCGACTACGCCATTCTTGAAAAACATTCAGAAGGGCTTATCGCTACGACCGCCTGCGTAGGTGGCCACATCCCTCAACTATTGCGCGAAAGTAATATTGACGAAGCAAAGCGCCGCGCTGAACAGATGCTTAACATTTTTGGCCCCGATCGATTCTTTTTTGAACTCCAGCCAGCTGAATTTGATAAACAGATTTTAGTTAACCCCCTGCTCACGCAATACAGTAAAGAATGGGGTGTTAAGTGTATCGCAACATCCGATGCACATTACCTACGCAAGAACGACCGTGAAGCACACGAAGTTATGCTTTCAATCCAAACCAAAGATCAGCTTTCAAACCCTGATCGTTTTTCGTTTGGTGACTGCCAGGCGTACGTCAGAACAACTGATGAAATTCTTGCTGCTTTTCCCGAACAACATGATGCTATATGGAACACCGGTTTTATAGCTGATCAATGCGACTTTGCTTTTGAGTTTGGCAAGCTCTTTTTCCCCCTTTTTCCAGTGCCAGAAAAACATACACAAGACACATATTTTGCCCAACTGTGCAAAGAAGGTCTTAATGAAATCAAGCAACAAGAGCTTATTCCCAACGATCAGCACGACCAGTATGACGCACGCCTACAGCTTGAAATAGACCTAATCATTAAAATGGGATTCGTTGGCTACTTCTTGGTTGTGAGTGATTTTATTCAATGGGCAAAAAACCAAAAAATTCCCGTTGGTCCTGGTCGCGGTTCTGCAGCTGGATCATTAGTTGCATGGGCACTTAAAATTACCAACGTTGACCCCATAAGATACAATTTGCTCTTTGAACGATTCTTAAACCCAGAACGCGTAAGCATGCCCGATATTGATATCGACTTTTGCATTGAACGCCGTGAAGAGGTTATCAACTACGTTAAAGAAAAATATGGTAATGACTGTGTCTGCCAAATCATCACCTTTGGTACCATGATGGCAAAAGGCGTGCTCAAAGACGTTGCACGCGTGCTTGGCTTCCCGTACCAAGATGCAAACGCAATAACAGACCTCATTCCAGAACAGCTCAAAATTACGCTTACTGAAGCTATCGAACAAGAGCCGAAGCTTAAAAGCTTGATCGATAATAACCCCAAAGTAAAACATCTATTCGACATAGCCTTCAAGCTTGAAGGCGTTACGCGCCATGCTTCAAAACATGCTGCAGGTGTGGTTATTTCACCTGAGACACTCTCAGAATGCTTGCCCCTCTACGTTCCGTCAGCCAAAGGTACCGATCTTGTTTCTCAATTTGCTATGACAGAACTAGAAGCTGTAGGCTTTTTGAAAATGGACTTTTTAGGTCTGCAAAACTTAACCGTTATCGAACGCGCACTGCACGCCATTAAAAAAAATCATAACGTTGATATCAATCTTGATAAGCTGCCTCTAGAAGATGAAAAAACATTTGAACTATTGCGCAAGGGTAAAACCAAGGGCGTGTTCCAGTTTGAATCTGAAGGCATTGGTGAAGTGCTGCGCAAGCTGCAACCAGAAAAACTTGAAGATTTAATCGCCGTCAACGCGCTCTATCGACCAGGCCCACTTGGATCAGGCATGGTTGACGATTACATTGAACGTAAGCATGGTCGCAAACAAACAACGTACATGTTCCCAGAACTTGAACCAATATTGGCTGAAACCTACGGCGTTATTGTATATCAAGAGCAGGTGATAAAAATTGCATCTGCCATTGGCGGTTACACGCTTGGAGGCGCAGATATTTTGCGTCGCGCCATGGGTAAGAAAAAAGCTGAAGAGATGGCAAAGCAGCGTGCACTGTTTATTGAGGGTGCTACAAAACAGAATTTTGATGCTAAAAAAGCAAGCGAGCTTTTTGACTTAATGGAGTACTTTGCGGGTTACGGCTTTAACAAGTCTCACTCTGCTGCATACGCTATTATTGCGTACCAGACAGCATATTTAAAAGCAAACTTTCCTCACGAATTTATGGCAGCGTTGGTGACGTTTGAAACTGACAACCCAGACAACATGACCAAGTATCTACAAGAGAGCCATGACATGGCTCTCACAGTTACGCCACCCAATATTAATTTATCTGAAATTGAATTTGTAGCACGCGATAACGCCATCATCTTTGGGCTCAAGGGTGTTAAAAACGTGGGCACCGCCTCACTAACTTCAATTCTTGAAGAGCGCGCAAAACGCCCATTCACATCACTGCTTGAGTTTTGCAAACGCGTTGATTTACGCACTGCTAACAAAAAGGTACTCGAAAATTTAATTGGTGCTGGCGCCATGGACTGCTTACCCGGCAACCGTGCACAAAAGAGCGCTGCCGTTGATAATATTATTGAACGCGCGCATGAGTACAAAGAGACGCAAAAAACTGGACAAATGGGTCTCTTTGGAGCACCAAGCAAACCTGACTGCAACAATCAAGACTCTGACGAATATGCATTCTCGCCCATTCCAGAATGGACTGACAAAGCAAAACTAGAAAAAGAAAAAGAGGTGTGCGGCTTTTACCTCAGCGCACACCCACTCAAAACATATCCTGCACTCCAATGGGTTGATGCGCACACTTTTGCCGAAGCGCTTGAGATGATAAAAAATGTACAGTCACTCAAAGAGCCACAGGTTATCTGCTATGGGCTAGTAATCAGTTTAAAAGCGATCACCACAAAAAAAGGTGACCCCATGGCCTTTATGCAATGCGAAGACACATCGGGCAATGCTGAAATTATCATATTCCCATCAGTCTATCGCAAAGTCGAAAACATCTTAGGTTCGCACAACGTGTTTATCATCAAGGGAACACTAGATATTGGAGCAACGACAACCTGTAAAATTAAAGCAAACGAGCTCATTCCAGTCGATACACTTTTTCAAGAGCCTGATGCTGTTAAAGCCATCACGCTTAAGCTTCCTGGCACAGTAACCGAAGCTCAGCTTGAAACCATCAAAAATAGTCTTCCTAAGGGAAGCACACCACTGCAGCTTGCCTGGCACGAAAATGATACAAATTTAGTACTCAATACACAGAACAGTGTTGCGTGCACGCTTGAACTTTTAAAGCCTTTATCCAACGACTTTGGCATAAAACTTACACTCTAAAGGATTTTCTCATGCTTTCTTTTAAATCAATCACGCTGGGCATTCTGGCACTTTTAATGCACTCCAATAGTTTTTGTATGGAGACTCTTTTTCAGCCTCTTTCCAGAAATGATTCAGGCTTTCCTGGGCTTAATGTTACATCAGACAGCCTCGTCCGCCACCAACATCTAAACTTATCAGCATTTGGCGACATGTCGCAACAGCAACAATCAAAAAACCGACGACGCTCTTTTGGAAGCATAATATCTTCTAACAGCTCTGATTCACCTATACAAGCAACTGAAGCTTTAGATACCCAACAGCTCCCTAGCAACATTGGCGTTTTTAGCAAAAGTAAAATACGTCGCGACCAAGCACCTATTGAAGACCATTGGAATATTACCCCACTTGATGATGACATGCTCTTTGCAGGGGTATTTGATGGCCATGGTGATGGATTAACAAATTATATGAACGTCCACTTTGAGGGAGTCCAACCAGGTGCCGTTGCCTATTTTGCTGCTCAAAATATCTGTTCAACAATATTAACTCACACAACCAGTCACAATCTAAAAGACTCCATTATTCTAGGAACACAAGAAACAGATCGAGCCATTGCCGCTGAACCATATCTTAAAGACCAAGGCTCAACAGCAATCTTTTCATTTATAGGAAAAGAATGCATCAGCATCGCAAATTTAGGCGATAGTCGCTGTGTTATCTATGACCAAACAGGTGCCGTTGTTTTTGCAACTCAAGATCATACGCTTAAAAACCCTCGTGAACCAGAACGCGTAAAAAGTGAAGGCGGTGTCATTGAAAATCACATATCTGACACAGATGACACACTCGTAGTCCCACGCATTGGTGGCATACTAATGGCATCGCGCGGCTTGGGCGACTATGGCTACGCAGACCACCAGTATTACAAAGATCTCGTTGACGATTACAATGTACGCCTAAACATTGACGACGACAATGAACACCAAATAAATGAATACAAAAGAATGTTTGTAGGAATAAAATTACCCGGAATATCTAATGTTCCAGATGTCACCAGGCTTGCGCGCAACGAAACTCACGCTTTTATGGTCTTAGGATCAGACGGGCTTTTTGATATTATTACCAACGAAGAACTTGGTGCAAAAATTTTTCATAAGATAGTCACTGAAGGCGAACCGGCACAACAAGCAGCACGTGAAATTGTTATTGAAAAAACTAAGGGCGAGAGTCCAAAAGATGATTTGACCGCGATTTTGATTGATCTACGCACTCAAAGCACGTACTAAAACAAGGCACGCGTAATAGAAAAAGTTAAGATTATGAAGCTACTGCATTATTAAGATTTTGCTGAGCGTCAATAAGCACCTTATGTGAATTCTCTGCAATCACTCTATGCAATTCATGATTTTCATACACTTGTTGAAAATTATGCTCAACACGAGCGCGATTTGCTTCTGAATAGCGCTCGTCCTCAAGTTGTTTTTGACCAAGGCAATCAAGCAACTGATTATCAGGCAAACGCTCATCACCATTAAATGCACGATTCATGATATGATCGCGATAACCTTTTGGCTCACCACGAGCCTCTTGATCTTGAAGTGATTTTTTAACCATATCACGTAATTTTTGATTATCTTTAAATAGATCCCTAATCGCATTTGCCATATCGTTTATGTACTGCTCCATTTCTGCAATCGTTTGCGGAACAGCGCCATTTGGATCAAAAGAATCAAAGTTTAAAAGAGCGTTATTATTTTGATCAGTGCTTGGTGCTACAGCTTCAGTTACTTGATCTTTTGTTTCAATAATTTTTGTAGCGTTGCCTGTATCACGTATAGATGCAAGCGATTTAGATACTGGAACAGTCTTAGGCTCTAATGCCGACCATCTCAGCTTTTTTGGAAGAACTGGTTGAGATTGCTGAACAGCAACAGTTACTGGTTCTTCTGATTGAACGTCTGTACGTCCAATAAAAAAGAGCCCAGCTCCCATCAAGCTCAGTGATGATAGAAAGCCAATAATAAGATAATAGTATTCTCTTTTAATCATCATAACCAACCCCCACTTTTATACCACCAACTAATTACGGTGGAGAGCCCTTGCGGGCCCTCCGTTTTGTATCATATATTCGAAAGCTTACTTAATTGCATCAGCTGCATCAGCCGCTGCGTCAAATTCATTACCACGATATTTTGTAAGGCTTCGTGCTGACGAAGTATACATCGCATTCATATGCTCAAGAAGTGTTGCCTCTGCGCCACCTTTAACAGCATCCAAGCCTAGCTCACAAGCCGCTTGAACACCTTCAAAAACTTTTACACTTGCTTTGGCAACAGGAGTAAGGCTCAAAGGGATATCAACTTTTGTACGACTTATTGTAGTTTTTTCAAATGCATCGCCTAATCCAGCAACGTTAAGACCTACAATTGTTTGTTTTGCTTTATCAACAACCTTTGTCTTCAAAGTAGTATCAACTACCTCTAGACTTGTGTTATTTGCAAGCGTTGTAAGATCTGTTAATTGTTCATTAACAGTTAGTTTACCACTAGCCACAGCGCATTCAGCTGTAACCTTATCAGCTATTGCCTTAGAAGAATTTTCAAGAGGTGCTGCAATATGCTTATCATACAAATATCCAGCAACCTCATACGTTGCGGCAGCTTTCATTTTTTCTACTCGACCAAGCGCAGTAACAACGCCTTGCTGTTTATTTCCATCTTGAGCTGCAATATCAGCAGCATCATATTTAATTTCAGCGTCATAATTTCCTGCAGGAGCAACTGCTACCGGAACAGCCCCTCTTGTCAAACCAAATACGCTAGCCAATCCATCTCTCATATCACTAAAAAAACTAGCATTCACCACACTAGACTGCGCCAATGCTGCTGTTAAAACAAGCGTCATAACGCCTACCTTAGTAGATATTGTTAACTTTTTCATAATAAAAACCTCCAAAAAAAATAATATTAAACTATAACTTCTTAACGACTACAAAACACCCAACTTAAAATTTGTATAAACATCAATAATCCAGCAGTTACTTCGGCGATAACTAAGCCATCGTAAAACGTCGGCTTACAAGTATCAAAACAGCCACATGTTCCTGCTTTGTCCCATGCTGTAAGACATGTTGCCATGAACATCCAGAACATAATTTTCTTTATAGGGATAATGCTCCTTGATGGTGGTTTTACGTCTAACATATTAATAACAAGCCTACGCGAAGCATCTAAACCTCCAGGAGTAACAGCAAACGCACTCAACTTTTCATCAAAAGCCTGCCCTCCAGCGTTCATTCTATATTGTCTATCAAGATCGCTAAAAAAACTTCCTATAGCCACCTTCACAGCATTAATATCAGTAAATCTATGTCCCCATCCCTCCATTATTGTTTTAATACAAGGCATCAAAGCATCTTTGACTAACACAGCAGCTCGTGCAGCTTTTGGCGCATCTCCCTGTGCTTTAGCCCAAGCATTAAAACTCGTGGATATATCTGTGGCGGGTGACGTACATAGGTGAGTAAACTTAACCGGGTCAAAATCCCAGGTTCCTGCCCCATATTTAAAAACCTGCTTTTCTTTAAGCAACTCAGTAATCAAAAACTTAAACATTCTCACGAAGTTTGCATTCGTTACATCAAGCCTTGCAGAACTTTGCGTCAAATCTTCAGCAGGTGTTGCATAACGAAGATTCATAGCTTGAGTAACACCAAAACCAACAATACTCATAAAACTTACTACGAATATGGTTACTAATTTTTTCATATTTTTTTTCATAATCATAATCTCCTTAGCTACTCAGATTTATTGGAACAAACTTCCAGCCCACGTATTAAATCTATGCAATGGAGCAAGTAATCCACCCGGATTCTGAGTGCAATAATTCCCTGTTGCAAAATTACCAACTACAGCATTTGCCACAGGAGCCGCAGGCACCACATTTTGAGCCACAAACGCCGCATTCGCAACTGGAATAGCAGGAGCAACCACCTGCACAGAGCTACTTCCGAAAGGCGCACATGCAGTAGACATAGCAGAAACCGCATTTGCAGCACTCGATGCACCCTCCCAGACTGTACAACCAACACTTACCGGCGCATTTGCAGCTGCAACCGTTGCAGCTGGCGCAAGATACCACCAAGCAACTGCAGCAACAACAGCCACAACCAGCACAGCAGCACCTATTTTTATCAATCTATAATTACCATTACTCTGCTCAACCTTTTCATGCATCAAACTTTTTGATCGTGTATGTTGTATTTGAGTTTGATCTCCCAATTCTCCCTGCAGTACCGCATGTACACATGGATTATTCAGAGCCTCTTCTACCTTTTTACGACTAACACGTCGACCATTCACATATAATCCACCATCTCTACCATTTTTTACTGTTACCCCTGCAGCTCCACCCTTTTCAGGTTGAACACAACGCTTGCTTGTTTTTCTATCTGAACCATGAGGCTTTCTTGCATCACGCCCAGCCATCACAGGTTGTTGTACAACTGTTGCAAGAGCAACCACTGTAAGTGTCATTAATTTGATAAATTTTTTCATGGCATAACCTCCATTTAATCCATCTACTCATTAAACCCACCCATTTGATAGGCTTTTGCATTACATGATCTAACTTTACCAGGCAGGGTAATAATGTCAAACTGAATAATTTAAATAGTTAAAATGTGCAAAATAATGCAGTTTTTGGCGTTTTTTAGAGTTTGGGGGGAATAAAGGGGGAATTGGGGAATTAAGGCACAAAAGGCCCTTATTTGATACTTCTAGCCTAGCAAAGATTTGTGAGAAGGGGAAACGGGGTGCGTTCCCTACCCCTCATCCTCATCAGGCTCATAATCCATATCTGTTTCATAGTAATTGTGAGATGGGTCTTTTAAATAATCTGAGGGAAAGAAGCCTGAAGGCCTTGGAATACTCTTGTAAACCCACACAGCTCCATCTTTTAAGCCTACGAACGCATCGACAACAACCGATCCTGTCATCAGCACACAGCTCCCAAGAACAAGAGTAAAAACAGCCAGCGATGATTGTTTATCAAAAAATTGAACCGTTACTTCTTCAAGTTCACGAGCGTTTGCATCAAGCTCTAATTGATCAAAACAAGCTCTGTGGAACAAATGTCGAGCAGAATCAACTACAAGAACATCATTACCTTCTAAAGAAACACACAGTCCACATACACCACACATAAAAACATTGTCCACCCCATCGTCAAAAACATATTCACTCTCATCAGGTAAGGGCCTATTAAGAGCAGTTTTATCAATCCACTCAGGCTGAAGACGCTCACCCCCATCCATCGAAAAAGAGACTTGAAAAGTACTTAAAACAAGAGCATAAACAAAAAACTGTCTCTTGAGATCGCGCACAAAAAACCCTTTAAATTTTTAACATTTAAACGTGACGATAGGAAAGATAGCATGTACTGAAAAAAATACAGCTTTTTTTTGAACCACAAACGCAGGCTACCGAACCAAGCCGCGTAAACTCTCTTGCAGCGCAGGCTGAAACGAAGGCATACTTTTGGCCATCCAATCAGAAACCCAACCTTTAACTTTAGGCTCAGAAGGATCGATCAATCCAGCGATTTCGCGCACCGTACGCTCAAACGATTCTGTATCGCAAACACCCTGATGCATCAAGCCGGTTAAATTCTGAAACCGCTCATGAAACTTCTCTTCCCAATCAACCATGGCATAGGAAAGAATGAGCGTAGAAAGTACCTCAACAGAATCATGACTTTGTGTTAAAAGATGCTCATAGACGGCTATAGCATCAACCCATCGCTTATCTTTTTGATATAAAAAAGCGGCAGCCTTATACTTTTCGACCGCATTTTTACCATCATCAAGATACAAAAGAATATCTCCCTCAATCTGAAGAACATAGGCCCGATCTGGCAATGAATGTGCCAGCAGCCTAAAAACACTTAACGCCTTCTCACGCTCCCTACGTGCGATCAGATCGGCAAGTTTGAACCATGCCAAGCTTTTCTCTTTCTGGATCTGACGGAAATCCATCACTCTCCCTTTTTTTATCCCACGACCCGTGGGCTTTTGAAATCGCCAAGGCTTAATGTTATACTGCCTCATCGTTTGTTGTAAAGATGCAACACGAAATTTTCAAGAAAATAGACAAAGTCGGGTCTTTAACTGTAGGTTGAGTAGATGCAATCAGTGCTTGATATGTGGCACCAGCGCGAACAAATCGCGATTTTGGGCGGTGGAGAAAAAAGAATTGAGCAACAACTGGCCGCGGGGAAAAAAACAGTCCGCCAACGCCTCGACCTTCTCCTCGATCACGAAAGCTTTGTAGAGACCGACCGACTGATAGCCGACGGCGTTGTCACCGGCTACGGCACCGTTAACGGGCGCCAAGTTGCCATCTACGCGCAAGACTTTACCCTCAAGGGTGGATCTTTGGGCGCAAAGCACGCTGAAAAAATTATAAAAATCATGGACATGGCTGCCAAAATTGGCTGCCCCATCATTGGCATTATCGATTCTGGCGGAGCCAGGATTGACGAAGGCATTCATGCCCTCCATGGCTACGGTGCTATTTTTAAACGCAATTGCCACTATTCTGGCGTTATACCACAGATTTCAGTAATCCTTGGCCCCTGTGCCGGGGGGGCTGCTTATTCACCAGCTTTGACCGATTTTGTCTTTATGACAGAAAAGATCAGCCAGATGTTTATCACTGGACCTCAGGTTATTGCCGAAGCGGTTCATCAGACTATCAGCAAAGAAGACCTTGGTGGTAGCACCGTGCACAGCACCCAGTCAGGCGTTGCTCATGTGATCAGCGAAACTGAAGAGGAGTGCTTTGAAAATCTTAAAGTGTTACTTTCATTTTTACCCAGTTCTTATTTAGACACCCCTACTTCGCTCTGCGAGCTACGAAAGGCAGGAGCACCCCTCGCCTTCACCCTCCCCGCTAACCCCAATCAGGGGTACGACATCAAAGCGCTTATTCGCACCCTGGTTGACCCGAATGAGTTTTTCGAAATCCAAGCAACCTTCGCGCCCAACGTAGTCACCGGGTTTGGCCGCATTGACGGCACCGTTGTAGGCATCGTCGCCAATCAGCCCCTTGTAAAAGCCGGCACCATCGACATCGACGCATCATGCAAAGCTGCACGCTTTATTCAGTTTTGTGACAGTTTTGGTATTGCGATCGTTTCATTAGTCGACACGCCTGGCTATCTGCCTGGTATCGAACAAGAGCACAACGGCATAATTCGTCACGGCGCTAAATTACTGCACGCTTACGCAACAGCAACCGTGCCAAAAATCACCGTCATTTTACGCAAGGCGTTTGGTGGCGCGTTTATTGTTATGGGCAGCAAATCATTAGGTGCTGACTTTAACTTTGCGTGGCCTGAGGCACAAATAGCAGTACTCGGCGCACGATCTGCTATAACGATTATGCATGGTAAAACATTAGCAACAATGGAAAGCTCAGAACGAGCTACTAAACAGCAAGAACTTGAACGTGTCTATGCTCAAGAGTTTTTGAACCCGTTCACTGCTGCAGAAAGTGGTTATATCGATGCGATTATCGAGCCATCTACAACACGCAAACAATTGGTTCAGGCGCTGGCAATTTGTAGGGATAAAATAGAACAGCGGCCCGCTCGCAAACATGCAAACGGACCGCTATAAATTTCAAAATTTATTTTTATTGCCCTGGATAAACACCAGGACAGTTTGGGAAGACGTAAGCGAATAGACACGCTACACAAGCCACAGATACTGCCTGAAACGTAGGATGATTGCACACCATACAAACTCCTGCACGCACTTCATTTGCGGCCAGACGGAATAAAGCCTCTGAGCATTGCTCCTCGAGCGTCTCAAACAATTGGGCATAACGCTTTAAACTAACGTTTTCTTTTAATTGAGACAGTACCTTTTTAAGATCCACAATCTGATCGACACGAATCTTTCTGCCATTATATAAGTCAACGAGAACCCTACCCAGCCCCCCGACCTTACCGTAAGAAACATACAACTGGTTCACTTCAGCCAACGCTTTATTACGTTCAACCAAAGAACTTTCAAACGTCTCAAACGTACAATTTCTTAGATCAACTTTTAAGAGCTCACATTTTTTAATTAACCTTTTCAGATCTGCTAAAAGATCTCCTGAAAGAGGATCCACTTTCACAGAATTCACAACTTGAAAACTCGCAATCACAGGATCATGAGTAGGCGTCGACGGGTGACCTTGTTCATAAAACTCTACTATTCGCCCAAGTCCTGGATATTCTTCAACAGATCTCTTATTGAGCTCCATCGCAACCGCCTGCGATCCTAAACCACTCATCAAAGAAACAGTGAACATTATTCTTAAAAGAAACTTTTTCATAAACAAACCCTCCATGAACCATTAATAATTCTATTTCTTTAATCATAACAGAAATTATTAAACACACAAGAAGGCGCTCTTTTACTATGTTTTTTAAGGCTTTAAGCGTTTTTAAACAAAAAACGGCCCTTTTGCTCATCAGCAAAAGGGCCGTTGAAATTCCACGTGAGAGTATTATCCACAAATATTTGTCGTAAGTTTTTCAAACCACGATGCATTGGCGCATGCTTGCTCAGCAGCTTTTTTAACAGCTACAGCAGCAGCCTCGGCAGCAATTCTTGCAATCTCAGCAGCTTTTTCAGCAGCTATCTTTGCAGCCTCAGCCGCTATTTTTGCAGCTTTTTCAGCAACTATCCTTGCAGCCTCAGCCGCTATTCTTGCAGAATATGCACTGTACACCCCATATCCCAAATAGCAACCTCCAGCCACACAGAGCGCAAGCGCTGAATAGCCAAGCACACTCTTCCAATTCTTTTGAATCCAAAAAATAATTCTTAGCTTGCGTGATTGATTCAAAACCTTTGTACAAGCATCATTCAGCCTGCCGAGTGGCGTGCTATTAAATAGTGCTTCACCAATCGCGCCTCCACCTAGAGCTCCCACACCAACCAAGGCAGCTTTGGGCAAAAGCTTCCCGCCATTTCCAAATAATGTTTTTGCAGCACCAACCCCAAGAGCCCCACCAGCACACATACCAGCAACACTACAAAAAGTTTCTACCGGCAGTATTTTGCTTTGCACTGCTTGAGTAAGTGCTTCAACATAATCAAGCGCAGAATACTTTTCATTAAATTGATTCAAATGTGACAACAATTCTAGACTAGCACCCTGTGCTTGATATTGCGCATAAATTGCTTGCAAATCAGTCGCAAATTCTTGAACTTGCTGAGGCGAAGGCATTGCTGCCACAACGTTCTGCGATCCAAAACCACACATCAATGCAACAAATGCCATTATTTTGATAAAAGAAAAATGTTTCATGATATAACCTCTGTAACCTGTAACCATTTAAATTTCCATTTTTCTCAGTCTACCAGAATTATTCTACCCGAGCAAAAGCCCTATTTTAAGCAAAATACTAGCTCTCAGTGCAATTTTTAGCTATTTTTAAACTATGAGAGCTATCTAAAAAATGAAACACTGGAATAAAATAATGATAAACAAACTGTTCACACAATCAAATCGCGTAAAGTATCTTGCACTTGGTGTAACGTTCATCATTGCCGGCGTTGGGTCATACATAACCTATTACTGGAACAAACAGCATCCAGAGATTGAAATTCAAGCCCTAACGGCTCCAACAGAGATCAAAGGTAAAATCGTTACCCTGCGCCCGCTCAAAGAAGAGTATTTTATCGATTACCACAACATGTTTTCACAAACGGTCAGAAAAGCTTTTGAGCTGCCTGAGTCAATCACCCTCAACTACACAATCCAGTATCTGCACAACAAAAAACACAGTGCAGATGAAGGTAAGGTACTTATGTACTGCATTTTTGACAACAAAGATAACAAACTCATTGGCCATCTTGAAATTCGAGACCTTAACGACCTTGATCCAGGACAATTTACCTGCTGGATCAACGAAAACTATTGGGGCGGTGGAAGATTTCAAGAAGCCGTTGACCTTATCTCCAAGGCTTATTTTAAACTCCATCCTAAAGAAAAAAGCTATATCGCTCATGTACGCCTTTGGAATAAACGAAGCTATCATGCATTAAAAAAATATGGCTTTCAAGATCTTGGATACTATTACGAAGACGGCAAGCCAACCCGGCACATACTAGAACTCAAGAGGCCATAAATGGATCCCAGGTCCCTGCCTGGGATGACAAGTAAAGAAACCACGAATAGATCCCAGTCCCTCGTCGAGCTCGAGACTGGGATGACAAGGGAGAAAGTGTATGATTAAAAAGCAAAACTTCTTTTTACACCACAAAAAACAGATCGTTTTTGCTTTAATTCTTCTTGCCGCCAGTATTGGATCGTATCTCTCATACAACTGGCTCTGGCAGGACACGCAACAAACTGTACTTACTCAAAAAGCCCCAACAGAGATCAAAGGTAATATCATCACGCTTCGTCGACTTAAAGAAGAGTATTTCGTCGATTATCACAACATGTTTTCACCCGTTGCTCGCAAAGGCCTTGAATTTCCTGAGTCAATCACCCTGAGCTACACCATTGCTTATCTGCACGAAGAAATGCGTAACGCTGCTAAAGGGAAAATGCTTGAGTACTGCATTTTTGATAATAAAGACAACAAACTCATTGGCTACCTCGATATTCGCGACTATGACCCAACTGACGTAGGGCAATTTGGCTGCTGGATTAATGAAAACTACTGGGGTGGTGGCAGATTTAAAGAAGCGGTTGACCTAATATCTAAAGCTTATTTTAAGCTCCATCCAAACGAACAAAAATACATCGCCTATGTACGCCTTTGGAACAAGCGCAGTTATCATGCCCTAAAAAAATGCGGCTTCCTGGAAACTGGATATTACTATGTAGATGGCCAACCAGGTGGGCACATTTTAGAATTTAAACGGCCATAACCCCTTCCCATTTCCCCTCAATCACGATACTCTTGATCTGTGATAACATTGAATAGATCCTGGATCAAGTCCAGGATGACAAGAAACAAGAGAGATAATTCATGGCAAAGCCCCTACATCAAAGCGTAAAAGAACACCCAAACACCCTTCTGGTGGGCGTTTATACACCAAACAATCAAATAGAAAACCCAGAGTACTACTACGAAGAGTTTTTAAGCTTAGTCAAAACACTCAAAATGCCGTATGACGCAACGTATTTTATGAAGGTACGTAGCGTAGATAACAATATGTTTCTAACCAAAGGCAAGCTTGAAGAGCTCACCAAAGTCTGCACTGACCAGAACATTGAAAAAATCGTATTCTCTGAAACACTCTCTCCTCTGCAAGAACGTAATCTTTCAAACGCCATTGGCGCAAACGTTACCGACCGCCAAGGCATTATTTTAGAAATTTTTAAAAATGCCGCCCACTCATCTGAAGGTAAAATTCAAGTTGAGATGGCAGAAATAGAGTACTCAAAAACCCGCATTGCTGGTCGCGGTAAAGAGATGGCTCAACAAGCTGGAATGATTGGTCAACGCGGTCCCGGAGAAACGCTTAAAGAAGAGATCAAGCGCCATTTTACTGAAAAAATTAGACAGGCACGCAAACGCCTTGAAACACTTGAACGCTCTCGTGATACACAGCGTCAACGCCGCCTTGCGAGCAACATACCGCTTGTTTGTATTATTGGTTACACCAACGCAGGCAAATCAAGCTTGCTCAATCGCCTGACTCACAGTGCGATTCTTGCTGAAGATAAACTTTTTGCAACACTCGACACCACCACGCGTGAGCTGTATCTCAAAAACAAAAATAAAGTACTCATCTCTGACACTGTTGGATTTATAAGCCAATTGCCTCCACAACTTATTAAAGCTTTTCAATCAACCCTTATGGAGCTCAGATACGCCAATCTCTTGCTTCAGGTTATTGATCTAAGCAATCCTGCTTGGAAGAGCCAAATTGAAGTTGTGGCAAAAACGCTCAAAAATCTTGATGTTGATAAACCAATGATCTACGTCTTTAACAAGCTTGATAAGCTTGATGATGAGACAAAAAACCACCTTGCACACGACGTTATTGGATATCATCCACAAGTTTTTATACACACCATGTCTAAAGAGGGCGTTGAGCCACTTCTAGAAATATTGAGAGAGTATAATTTGTAAGGGGATGATAGTGTTCATGGTTCGATACATTTTTTGCTTTGCAAAAAACACTCACCACGAACGGATATCAAATCCCGTTCACCCTGAGTGATTTGCGTCCCGAACTTGACGAGGGAGCAAGTCGTATCGAAGGGTCAAAAATCAAGGAGTCCTAGAATGAACGTAGCAATTAACGGTTTTGGTCGTATTGGTCGAACTTTTTTACGCACGGTCCTCCTCGATCCGCACGGATCAAAAAACCTAACCGTCGTTGCTATCAATCTTGGTCCCAGCAAACCCGACAATCTTGATATTTTATTCGCACACGATTCAGTCATGGGGACCTTTCCTGGCACCGTAACGCTGTCAGACGATGCTCTCACGATCAATGGCGTTGCCATTAAATTAATCTGTCAGGCAGACGCTGAAAAACTACCCTGGAAATCATTAAACATCGACTGGGTCGTTGAAGCTTCAGGCCACTACACCACAAGCGCGCTTGCAAAAAAACACATAGACGCTGGTGCACGCAAAGTATTAATTACAGCCCCTTGCACAGACGAAGATATTACGATTATTCCAGGCGTTAACGATCATGCATACGATAATAAAAAACATACAATCGTTTCACTGGGCAGTTGCACCACCAACTGCTTTGCCCCAGCAGTCAAAGTGATACAAGAGGCATTTGGCATTACCTCTGGCCTTATGACCACCACACACGCCTATACCAACGATCAAGTGTTACTTGACGTTGCACATAAAGACCCACGACGTGCACGTGCCGCAGCGTGCAACATAATTCCCACCAAAACTGGTGCCAGCAAAGTAATTACTAAAATATTTCCCGAACTTGAAGGTAAGCTGAACGGCACAGCAATACGCGTACCAGTCCCCGTAGTTTCACTCATCGATTTTACGTTTACAACAACAAAAAATCTCAGTGTCGAAGCTATCAATCAAGCGTTTGCACAAGCAGCAGCTGGCAGCCTCAAAAACATCATACATTACGAAACCAAACCCCTTGTTTCATCTGATTTTAAAGGGCATCCAGCATCATGCATCTTTGATAGCCTACTCACACAGACAACCGGTAACATGGGTAAGATATTTGCTTGGTATGACAATGAATTCGGCTATTCGTGTCGATTGAAAGATTTTTTGACTTCACAACAATCTTAAGTTGTTCTAGAATGTCTCATGCACTTCTGAGATCACCACAAATAAGGTTGGGCCCATAGCTCAGTGGTTAGAGCAATCGGCTCATAACCGAAAGGTCCCTGGTTCGAAACCAGGTGGGCCCACCATTCATTTTCTCGTAAGCCACTGGTTTGTGAATAAGTCCGGGGGAAAATGAATGGCCAACCCGCTTGATCTACACTCTACCCCCTACCCTCTGTACAAAAGGATAAAGTAATGACAGGAAAAACACTCTGGCAACAAATAAAAGATGTCGTTGAATGTGATCAAAAAATAACTGCTCTTGCCACCGACATTCAGACCATCACACAAACAATCGCACAAGAAGAAATCTCGCTCACCAACTATCAAAAAAATTTAGACAAGAGTAAAAAAGCCCTTTTTGATGCACAAAAAAATGCCAACCTTGCTGAACTCTCAGCCAAAGAAATTAAAGAGTCTGAAGAGCGCAAACTCAAGCTGCTTGATAATGCACGCGAACAAAAAGAGTACATGGCGTTAAAACGTGAAATTGAAACACTCAGTCAACGACGTATCGCCCTTGACGAATCGCTTATCAAACAGTGGTACGACGTTGAACGCCTCAAAGATGAAGTTCACACACTCGATACCAATAAAGACGAACAAGTGGCACGTATAAGCCATGATATCGCTGTAAAAAAAGAGAATGTACAAAATCTCACCACCAAGCGCGAAACCATGCAGCAAGAACGTGAACGTGCGCTTGCTTTACTTCCCGCAGAATGGATAAGCAAATATCAACGCATGCAAGAGAGTGTGCCAGATCCTATTGTGCCTGTGGTAGATGGCAACTGCAGCTCCTGCTTTTACACCATTCTTCATCACGATTTAAGCAAACTCAAAGCTGCACAAGTTTTAATATGCCGCAGCTGTTACCGCTTTTTATACTATGATGTGGCACAAGAAAAACAGTCTCATGAAGCGTCGTATTAACTCATGAAGCCAACATTCACCATCTACGTTGACGGCGCATCACGTGGCAATCCTGGCCCTGCAGGCGCCGGTATTTACGTTGTACACAACGAAAAGCCTATCATTCAGGAAGGTTTTTATCTTGGTAAAACCACCAACAACCAAGCTGAATACTTAGCGCTTGTTTTAGCTTTGCTAGCAGTAAAAAAACTGTGTCACGATGAAAAAATAGAGCAGCCACATCTCACCATTATTTCAGACTCAGAGCTCATGATTAAACAACTCAAGGGGCTGTACAGCGTTAAAAATGAAATTCTTAAACAACTAAAAAATATCGTCGATGATCAACTTAAAACAACAGTTTATCAATGTCGACACGTGTTGCGTGAACACAATAAACATGCGGATGCTCTTGCCAATCAGGGAATTGATAAAAAGCAAAAAATCCCTACCAGTTTTACTAAAATTTTGTCACACTATGGGCTGTGATTTTTGACCTTCCACTTGTTCTTCGGCCTCTGGAGTTCTATGAAACGCAATTTCCTCATTCTTCTTATTATTACAGCCTTTTTGACATGTATTACACAACTTGAAGGTAAGTCCAAATCAAAAAAATCACGCAAGCCTGCACCCGCTCTAATAATTCCTACTCATAGTGAAAAAATTGTTCCAGAAGATGATCTTCCCATAGAGTCGGGCTTAGAAACCGAACCAGAATCATCAACGAAAAAAATACGTGTTCTTCTTGCAGAACACAACTCAACCCACGAAACAAAATTTTTAATAAAATCAGCCAATGGTTTTATTCTCGAAAGCCCTGTTGGCATTGGCCAAACAGCCATATACAACAAACCAGAACTACATCTTTTATGCTCAGGTGACAAACTTTTTTTACAGTGTCGTGATGGTAAATATAGACGCATAAAATACACCAGTATCGAAGCGTGCAATGCCACCAGCAACATGGTTTTAAATGGAACATCATATCAAGGCAGCCTCACGTTTAGACTTGATGAAGAAGTCGGCAAAGTGCTTGTTATTAACAAGCTGCCCCTAGAAGATTATGTTTCTTCAGTTGTCTATTCTGAAAGCATTCCCACCTGGCCTTACCCAATGCAAAAAATTCAAGCAATTGCCTCTCGTACATACGCTCTTTTTTTAATGCAACAAGCACGTATCAAAAACCCTTTATTCAAATATTTTGACATTAAAAACACAAACCTCCACCAAGTGTACAAAGGTGCTCACGGCTACTCGCACATCAAACGCGCCGTTGAAGAAACAAAAAACATTATCGTTACCCACAAAGGTAAAATTGCTCTCACCATGTTTGACATCTGCTGCGCTGGAGCAATCCCCGCACTAATGGTCCCAAAAGATTTTAGCAAGCCCTATTTAATGCGTTCAGAAAGCTGCCAGTACTGCCATCAGAACTCTTCATTTCAATGGAAAAGCGACATTCATGACGGTACGTTTCTGCGTGAGCTTAAAGACAATTCACCCGTCACCCACAAGTTCAAAAAATTTGGTAGTAAGCTAGAATCAGTTACCATGCAACAAATAGATAAAGCTGGCCAAGTGCATAAAGTAAAAATTCATGATCAACATGGCAACTGCGTAACACTTACCGGCAGCGAGTTGCGCAAGTCATTTCCAAGTAAAATTAAAAGCCTCTCATTTACTATCAAAAAGGTACGCGATCGCATTGTTATCAACGGTAAAGGGTATGGTCACCAACGCGGCTTATGCCAATGGGGTGCCAAAGAGCTGGTTGACCGCAGCTGGAGTACTAAAAAAATTCTGAAATTTTATTACCCTGGCACAACATTGAGTAGACTGGCGTAAGAAAAAAAAGGGGAATGTATGTCATCATACAAGGTACATCTGCTAGGTGGAGCCGCAACGTTTGGTCTGCTCTCTCTAGTTACTCCCCTTATTTTGGCACACAACATGCAAGCACATCATCAGGTTCTTCTTTTGGGGCTAACGCTCTTGGGATCAATTTTTCCAGATATCGATATCGCCAGTAAAATTCAAAAAATGTTTTTTAAAATCATGTTTGTGATCTTGCCCCTACTACTCTTTTTTAAATATTTTCTCACATTCATATGTGTATGTGCCACATGCCTTGGATTGATACTTATTAAACACCGCACGCTCACGCATCGCACGTGGTTTTTGTTTGCGCTTGCATTAGCATGTGCAACGGTAGTCAGTATCAAAAGCCCATTACTCACAGAGTTTGCGTTTGTTGCGGGATTATATTTTTTTCTAGGCGCCATCAGCCACTTATTGCTAGATTATGGCGTCAAGCAATATTTTGGGAAATAATCTAAATCCCAAACAGTTTTAAAACATTCGCCGTCGTAACAACCTCAACCTCATCAACATCAACCTCTTTGATATCAGCAACCATCTGAGCAATCAGGGGAATATAAACAGGACTATTTTGCTTACCACGAAACTGTTGTGGTGGCAAAAATGGTGCATCTGTTTCTAAAACAATGCGATCTAACGGCATAATTTTAATAACGTCACGAAGCGCTTCATTTTTAGGATAACCAATGGGCGCATCAAGCCCACAATAAAAACCCCACTCAAGAACGGTGGTAGCAAAATCTTTGTTCTGTGAAAAACAGTGAATCACCCCACGCACGCCATTTTTAACATACTGCTCAAGCACGCGTAGCACCTCTTCACCCGCTTCGCGCACGTGCACTACCAACGGTAACTTGTGCTCAAGCGCACGCTCAATGTGCATTACAAAGCTATCAGTCTGTCTAACTTTATCGTAAGGCTTGTGATAAAAATCAAGACCGGTTTCACCAAGTGCCACAATTTTATTTTTTTCTTTATCTTTAAGCCACGTCTCAAGTTGGGCGACCGCTTGAGTGATTTCATCATGCGACATTTCGTTACAATCACATGGGTGAACACCCACCGAAGCGTAGACTGGATCGAATCTTTTAGCGATCTCCATTGAGTTCATGCTCTCTGGAATACTTGTTCCAACGTTAATTATTTTTTGCACACCAGCTCTTTGCGCATTATCAAGAACAGATGCGATAAATGGAAAATCTGATCCTTGTAAAATATCATCAGGTTTTTTGTTCACCATGATGTTAAGATGACAATGTGTGTCGACAAACATTTTTAACCTTCCTGTAAAAAAAAATTATAACGTGGAAATCTGCATTGTAGCATTTCCAGGAGAAAAAAAAATTACAACAATGCCGTCAAATACGCGATAATTTTTATTGTGTAAAAATAACAATACAAAACCTGCATTTTTTCTTTTTTTCTAACTTTGTTTTTTCTTGACAAAGATAACAACACTCTCTAGATTTCACAAAAGAAATAGTAGCGAACAGAAGTGTAACCATTGTGGGAGACCTCTATGAACAAGAGTGAATTGATCGCTGCGCTCAGCGAAGAAACAAACTTTAGCAAAAAAGACATCGCTAAAGTATTAGCTTCTTTTACCCGCATCATTGAACGAACACTTAAAAAAGGCGGAAAAGTTTCGCTTACCGGTTTCGGTACCTATTGGCTTTCCAAACGTCCAGCTCGCGTTGGTATCAACCCATCAACAAAACAACGCATCAATCTTCCTGCTATTGCATTGCCACGCTTCAAAGCTGGTAAGCACTTGAAGGAACAACTCCGTTCAGCATGACGTTAGCACCACTGCGTGTACACGTTATGCGTGCGGCACGTTTATGGAATGTTATAGGGCCGGTAATATTATCGGCCTTTTCCCTTTTCGTCTCATTTCATATTCTGCAACCTCTGGCGCTGGCACTTGACCCAACATTCACACTTCTTGCTAATCGTAGCGTTGGCAAAATCGCATTCACCATGCTTATCATCACGCACATTTGTTTGCTCATGAGCACGCTTTCGTATGCCACATGCAAACAATGGGTGATTACCAACGTAAGTTTTTTAGGTTCAACCAAATGGATCAAACCATTTGCTCTCACCTTTTTAGCATTCTTTACACTCCACTGGTGCATTCTTTTTTCTCTTGTAGCATTGGGATACGCTTCAGTTCATCCAGAAACCTTAACCGATCTAGTACCCAAAGCAGGCAGTCTGCTTCTTGGATTTATTGCCACGTTCTTTTTAGCCTGGACAGAAGAAACCATTTTTCGCGGAACGCTCTACCCCATTCTTTGCCAAACCTTCAGCCCACTCGCAAGCATTTTTGGAACGTCACTCATCTTCTCTTTAGCACACAACATCACTAACCCCCTCATGCTCATCAGTGACGATTGGAAGCTTGGCTTAGGTCTTTTCTTGCTTGGCTTTCTGCTTAATCTTATTTTTTCAATCAGCTCAAAACTGTACATAGGCATGGGAGCCCATGCCGGCCTGGTGTACGTTAAGGTCTTTTTACGCCGCATTCCCCTCATCTCTGTGTCATCAAGCATCCCCTGGTACCTCCACGGCGACCTGCGCCAATCCGTGGCTATCCATGTCCTTTTTGCCTGTTCCATTATTGGAACAATGCTTATTTACCGCAAAAATCTGCGTTTAATTCCTAAAGTTTAGGCCACCACTACCTTTATGGTAGGCTAAAAAAAGTTCCAGTAGGTCTTAAACAAAGGTACATACATGAATCGACTGTCAACACTGTTTTTATACCTGGTAACATTTTTTACTCCCTTGTCGCTCAACACCATTACCCAAGGGCAACTTGTAAAACCACGAAAAATCATAGCATTTACCCTCAATGGCGGGTATGGTCATATGGCAGCTTGTGAACTTTTACAAAAAACCTTCGTCAATGACACGGTAAAAATCGTCAATCCATTTTCAGAAATCATCCAATCATGCTTTAAAGCATTACCCATCATTACGCTTGGAAAATTTAAAGCCAATAAAACTGATGACTTCTACAACTATCTGCTACAAAATCAATGGGTCCGCACGCTCAATCATCTGGTACGTCACCAAAACAAAAGCCACTTTCACCGAAACCGAAAAAAAATGGAGCGTCTGTTTACCGCATACTTTAAAAAAGAAAAACCAGATATTATCATTTCACCAGTCAGTTGGATTAACTATGCAGCAAGCCAGGCTGCACATAAATGTAACATCCCATTCCTTATGGTCAGTCTTGATGCAGATCTTTCATTCTGGATTAACGACATGGAACGCTCAACCAACCCAAGCTTCCACATGACTGTTGGAGCAATGACACAACACCTTCAGCAACAGATTAATAGCAAAAAAATCAAACCTAATCAGATAACCATTGTTGGCCACGCACTACGCCATGAATTTTTTACACCAAAAAATAAAGAGCTCATCAAAGAAGAATGGAAGCTTCCTAAAGACAAGCCTCTTATTATGATCATACGTGGCGGCAGTGGATCGAGCCAAATGATTGATACCGTCAAAAATCTAAAAAAAGCAAAAACGCCACTTCACCTCATGGTTTGCATTGGGAAAAATGAAAAGATCGGCAAAAACTTACAAAAAATCAATTTGCCACCCCACATCACCATGACCATCATTCCATTCACAAAAAAGATGGCTGATATCATGACAGTAGCCGATGCTCTTATCTCGCAGCCAACGCCAAACGTATGCAAAGAGGCAATGCATCTGGGCGTGCCTATTCTTTTTGACATGACACAACCAACTCTGTTCTGGGAACGTCGCACCATTGATTGGGCTGGACAAGATACTATTTTTACTATTGTAAAAAAAGAAAAGCAGATGGTAAACGCACTCACCGATCTACTCAAACGCCCAAAGCTTGTGAAGAAAACTGAGGACAAACTTAATTTTAGCGTTGAGATTGTGAAGGTTGTTAATAAGATGTGCCCTCCGGTTGCGCGGGCGTAGAAATGTTATGTGCAATATTTAACAGCCCAGCCTTGAAAGACGTGGGCTGTCGCACAAAGTGCTCAAAATACGCCCATAACTGGGCTTATATGATCTATATAAATTTAAGCCTATGATGTCAGAATCACAGCGCCACGTAGTGGCAGCGTTTGAGCGCGTTTAGCGCGACAGCCCAGTCTTTTAAGGCTGGGTAAAAAACACCCCACACGTTAAAAGCCCCGTAGGGGCGTAATAAAATGTTTAAAAACTTTTTAGGATCGCATCATGAGCAATACATTCGCATGCCTATATCTACACGCCGTCTGGAGCACCAAAAACCGCGCACCCCTTATCTCATCAGAAATCGAATCACACATTTATCACTTAATTACCAATATCATTGTAAACGAACACAAGGGTCGTGTTTTTGCAATAAACGGCATGCCTGACCATGTCCATCTCTTCTTCTCAATTGCTCAAACTGTTTCAATTCCTAAACTCATGCAATCAATAAAAGCAAAATCATCTCTGCTCGTTCATGAAAACTTTCCAAACACCTATTTTGCATGGCAATCAGGCTATGGAATATTCTCGGTAAGCGTTTCGATGAACACAACCGTCAAAAATTATGTTCTTTCACAAAAAGAACACCACCAAAAATTTTCTTTTGAAGAAGAATATTTCGGGCTTCTTAAAAAACACGGGATTATTTTTGATTCACAATATGTTCTTGGATAATGCCCCTACAGGGCATTGGGGTTGGGGTGTCCATTTTACCCCGTGTTGAAACACGGGGCTGTCGCGCTATACGCGCTCAAACGCTGCCACGATGTGGCGCCGTGATTCTGTTACATGATAAAAATATTATTAAACCTACAAGCCCACCTGTGGGCGTATTTTGAGCATTTCCTAAATGCGACAGCCTAGTCTTTCAAGGCTAGGCTATTTTAACGCTGGGCTCAATAATAAAATCGCCTGATCGCGATATTATTCAACCACCCAAGACTTGCAAGCGTAATCCAAAGATTAGTCAGGCCGTAACTGACGAGCGGTAACGGTATCCCCACAATGGGTAAAAGACCCGTTACCATCCCAATGTTCACGACTACCGAAATCAAAATATGGGCCAGCAGGCCCAAGGCAACAATGGTTTCAAAAAAACTACTCACATGCATAATGACAAAAACAATGCGCGTGAACAGTAAAAGATACAAAGCTATCACCGAAAGTGCACCAACAAAACCTGTCTCTTCGCAGATAACCGAAAAAATAAAGTCTGTATGATCTTCAGGTAAAAAATCAAACTTATTTTGCGTCCCTTTCAAAAGCCCCTTACCGGTCAATCCCCCTGAACCAATCGCAATTTTAGACTGCTCCATTTGATAACGCTCTTTGCGCACATCACCATACCCCATCAACACTAAAATTCTGTTCTGTTGGTAAGGCTTAAGACAGCGCCATAATATCGGTGCAGCAAGCACGCCACACAACGCAAGCGCAAGAAAAAAACCACGCGGCATGCCAATAAACCAAAATAGTATGAGGCCAGAAAATAACACCAACAACGCCGTACCAAGATCTGGCTGCTTCAAAATCAATAAAAAACTTATGGCCAAAAGACCACCTGGAATAAGAAAATCATGTATGGGAATAGGTGGGCGAATGTGATATTTAGGAAGTTCAAGTTCACTAAAATACGACGCCATAAACACCGGCATAAAAAGTTTAATAATCTCTGATGGCTGAAATCTAAAAAAATATAATGACAACCAACGCCGCGCACCGAGTGCTATCCATCCACCAATTATAGCGTAAAGCAACAATGTAAATGCTATCCAATATCCAGCAACACCCCAGCGCGCAAGGCGCTTGATATCAATCATACAAAAAGCAAAATAAACCAAAAGCCCAACACCAACGCCTGCTAACTGTTTTTTAAACTGAAATGAAAGAGGCATGTCTGAGCGATAGGTGGCACTAAAAACAAATACCAACCCAACGGCAACCAACACCATGGTCAGCCCAAAGCTGATCCAATCGAAGTAACGGAAATAACGGCGGTCGATCATGAACATGGGTAATACTTTGCTTTTATTGAGCCATCCTTTACACTGGAAATCATACTATGCTCTCACTAACTTTCCAACCGTTTTATACAGTAAAAAAATTTATGATCCCACGCATTCTTGAACTTAAAAATTTTCTTAGCTATCCAGAGGCCGTTCAACGTGTCGATTTTACACCCTACAACCTCATCTGTCTCTCTGGCAAAAATGGCAACGGTAAATCTGCTCTCTTGGATGCTATCACGTGGGCCCTGTGGGGACATGCACGCAAAGTTTCTGGTACCGTAAAAGCTGACGAAGGCCTTGTACGCCTAGGCGCAACGCGCATGATGGTAAGCTTAGAATTTTCATTTGCCTCACGCATTTATCGCGTGCGTCGCGAGTTTGCAAAAACATACGGCAAGCCGTACGCTGCACTTGATTTTGAAATTTTTAATGAACAAGAAGATCGCTTTTTTTCACTCACCGATAAAACAATTCGAGCAACCCAGGCCGGTATTGATAAACTTCTTGGCCTTGACTACGAAACATTTATCAACTCAGCATTTTTGCGTCAAGGCGGTGCCAATGAGTTTTCAAAAAAATCTGCTAAAGAACGCAAACACATTCTTGCAACTATTTTAGGGCTCAACCAATATGACCTTTTGCAACAACAAGCTTTAGATAAAGCTCGTGCGCTGAGCGAAGAAAAAAAGGCCCTTGGACGCATTGTCGAACAGTACAACACTGAACTAACCAAACAAACAACCATACAAGAAGATGCAACCAACGAGAAAAAAAATATCGAACAGCTCAGCACAACTATTACGAACACTGAAGCACAACAAAAAAACGTCACACAAGCGCATGCTACGGGCCACGCTCGACTGGCACATCTAACAACCACGCAGGCAACATACAACACGAAGCAACAAGCTTACAGTGACAACATTTCTAAACTTTTTGCTATCACAAAAGCCTGGAAATTAGCGCATGTGCACGCCCTTACACTCCCACCGATCGCATTACTGCACGAACAAAAAGCAAAAATGATGCTTGAGGAGCAAAGTTTTGTTGATGCACAAAGAAAATCATTTGTTGTACAAGAAAAAATCTTAACAACCAAGCAACTCCATCAGCAACGGCTTACGATTCTTGAAAAAGAAATTGAACAACGCATTGCTACACATCGCCTCACCATTGGACAACAAGAGCTTGCGTATCAACACCACTCAACACTCATTGCAACACTGGCAACGCAAATCAAAAATTTAACAACAAAACGCTCTCATCTTGAAAAAGAGATAACTGAATTTCAAAAAATTATCACTCAATCGGCATCATTTGAAAAAGAGTTTGTCCAAAACAAAAAACAGTTCGAAAAAAGAAGAACCTTTTACCAAACACTCATTCAACGCGGCAATTGGACAAAAAATGCGCTCAATGACCTTGAGCACAAACAAAAAATAGTGCATGAAACCAATAATCCTTCTTGCCCTCTGTGCGAACAGCTGCTCACCATCAAACGTAAGCAGTTTTTATCACAACAGTTCACGCACGACGAACAATTTTTGCGCCACCGGCTTGCACGTGTAACAACACTGCTTAAAACGCTTAAAGATTTACTGGTCGAACACCATAAACTCATAGAAGCACAAACAACTCAGTCTGAACAACTCACGCGTACCAAACTGCAGTACCAAGAGCACGAAAAAGCTCTGGTCTCTGTTCAAACAGAACTTACGCTTAACGAACAGACCCACGCAAAGCTTGTTACCGTTGGTCAAAGCATGAAAAAAAGCTTAGACAAAGCGATACAAGACAGCGATCGCATTCTCAAAGAAGCAAATGCCATTCTTACCTGTGACCCTGAACTTATCACGTTAGCAGCTAGCTTGACCACGCTGAATGCTGAAATAAAAAAACTCACCATTGACGCGCAAGCCTACCAAAAGTTACAGCAAACCATGTCTGAGCTCGATCAGAAAATTAAGCTGCACGCGCATCAAATAGAAAGTGCCCAACAACAACAAGAGCGTCGTATTGCCGTTAGAAACATGATCAAAGAGCTCAAAGCACTTAAGCTAGAAACATCTGGCATGCATGCAGAAATCCAAACCATACCTCAAGTAGCCAAAGAACAAGAACAGCTCGATGTAGCCCTGCGCACTCTTCATGAACAGATGCAGCAACTACGCATAACCAAAGAACAATCACTACAAAAATTGGGTAGCCTAGAGCATGAACTTCTGAGATTGCAAACTATCGGTACAGAAGTTGCCAAAAAAATTACTGAAGCCCAAACCTACGATACAGAAATAGATGACTACCAACAACTTGCCACTGCTTTCAGCAAAAATGGCATTCAGGCACTTTTAATTGAACAGGCTATCCCAGAGATCGAGCAGGATGCAAATGGGCTCCTTGCTCAATTAACCGACAATCAAGCGCAAATATTTATTGAGTCACTGCGCGATTTAAAAAGTGGTGGTGTTAAAGAGACCCTTGATATCCAAATTGCAGACGGTTCAGGCATTAGGCCCTACGAAATGTATTCAGGAGGCGAAGCGTTTAGAGTCGACTTTGCATTGCGCATTGCTATTTCAAAGCTCCTTGCACGTCGAGCTGGCACAGCGCTACAAACGCTTATTATTGATGAGGGTTTTGGATCACAAGATGAAGAGGGACTGGCGCACATCATGGATGCCTTGTACGCCATTCAATCAGACTTTGCAAAGATTATTGTGGTTTCACACTTACCCGAGCTTAAGCACAACTTCCCTGTCCACTTCGTTGTTGAAAAGGGCCCAAGCGGTTCGATGGTGCACATTGAAGAACGTGGCTAGTGCATATATTATTATGTCTTATCGTGCATGCTACGCGCGCAACCACAATTCTTACACGTGTCACCAGGAGTAAAGCTAGAATGTTCTCCAACATTGTCTGACGACTTCACCGCACAGATATATTTTTTACTTTTTACACGTGCATCTGGTGGACCGTCGTTAACATGCGTTTTGTTGATACATTTTGCATGCACACCAAAAAACCCCAAGCAGGCCACCAAGCACAATAAACTCATTAATTTTTTCATCACACCCCTCACTTATTTTACGTGTTCAGATGCCGAACAGCCACATCGCGCGCAGTTATTATTCTTATCATACATCAAAGTAAGCATCTTACCTTTATACGCACTTTGAGGTCTTGTTGCACACACATAAACATTAGTTTTTTTCTTTTTGCCCATTGCTTTTACATGTTGATGACCATCAGCATTATTGTTACACACAGCAGCTAAATTCGCTGTACCTAATGCCAAAACAGACGCTGCAATCATCACATACAAACTTTTCTTCACGGCTCCCCCTCTCTATTCAATAATTTCACTACTTTTAAGTATATAAAAAAGCTTTAGGTCACGGTAAGAGTTCATAAAAAAAACTCTTGAAACACACCCCGGGCTAATTATAGAAGCACTGAGGACTTGAACCCGTGAGTTCCTGCAAGTATACTGGCACTTTCACAGACAACAACGACCGTTTTTAGTTATTTGAAGGATCTCGAGTGCCCCTAATCTTGATTATCATCATCTACCAGCTTCTCCAGATCATTACCATGCCCTTCATAACCATTATCCTGCTTGTTCTTCAAATAAGAAGAGGGATTATTGGCAACCTAGCACAACGCCTCGGCTTTGTACCCCCTACTTCGCCAAGCCCTTCGACAAGCTCAGGACCAGAGGCGTCCCGCTCATCCCGAGGGCTCGAGGGACGTAGGGCTGCGCCTGACTCAAAAACCCAGACCCCCATCATCTGGATCCACACAGTATCAGTTGGCGAAACACTTTCAGTTGAACATTTCATTAACAAAATAAAACAAAACACTCCGGGCGCACGATGTTACCTCACTGTTGGAACAATCGCAGGCAAACGCATTGCACAAAGCCATCTTAAAAACGCAGATTGGATTAGTTATCTCCCCTATGATTTTCTGCCATGCATGCTGCTGGCATTTCATCGCATCCGTCCATCTGCACTGCTTATAGCAGAATCTGAACTTTGGCCAAATTTTATCGCAACAGCGTACTATAAAAAAGTTCCCCTTATTTGGCTCAATGCACGCATTAACCCTTATTCACGCACACGCTACTTAACATTCAAACGCATCTTCACCCCACTCATAACATGTTTCTCTCACATCTTTGCCCAAAGTCCCTATGATCAACAAGAGTTCGAAAACATGGGCATTTCAACAAAACAGATAAATGTTCTGGGAAATATCAAAGTATTTAACGTGCTTGAAAAGAAAATAGAGTGCACAAAAACACATCCTCTAGATATTCCCCTAGAATCAAGCCCCTATCAAATTATTTTAGTCGGCTCAATGCACCCAGGCGAAGACACGCTCTATCTCAGCTTATTTACACAACTCAAACCACAGTTCCCAAACCTCAAACTCATCTTTGCCCCTCGTCATTTTGGCTGGCAAAAGCAGTTAGAAAGCAACGTACAACAAAGTGGGTTAAGCTATAAAGTCTGGAGTAAAGAAAGCCCGTTAAGCCCACAACCAATCCCCCAAGCACTCAATGAAATCTTTGCACAAAACGACGTTCTTCTTGTCTGCAAACTTGGCAAGCTCTTCGCGCTCTATCCTCACGCAACGATTTATGCACTGGGGGGAACATTTGTACCCATTGGTGGACACAATTTACTTGAGTCAGCAGTTTGGGGCGTTCCAACAATCGTTGGTCCCTTCTATCAAAACTGTAAGGATATAGCTGATCGTCTTGAAGCTGTAGATGGCATTGTTAAAGTTCACGATGAATATGCTCTGTATGATACCGTCAAAGACCTTCTCTCAAATCCCACACTTGCACAAAAGATTGGCCACAACAGTCTTGTCTGGCTTGAACGAGAAAATGAGACCGTCAAAAAACAACTGGATATTTTATTGGGAATGTTGAGATGACGAAAACCCAACAATTTTCACCCAGCCTTAAAAGACTGGGCTGTCGCATCTAGGAGATGCTCAAAATACGCCCATAGCTGGGCTTAAATATATAATTTATTTTTATAATGTAACAGAATCACTGCGCCACGTAGTGGCAGCATTTGAGCACTTTGTGCGACAGCCCACGTGTTTTAACGCTGGGCTGTCTAAAACGTAGCACTATTTCTTTTTAGAAGCCTTCTTGGCAACCTTCTTCTTTGCCTTTTTCTTATCAGGCTTGTCAGCGCCCTTCTTCACAGAACCATACGGCGTACGAACTAAAGCCTCTTTAAGTACTTCGTCCATGTGTTCGACGAACACAATTTTAAGCGAAGGGTCAAGTTCATTTTCAAACTCTTTAACATCTTTTGCATTACTCTTTGGTACAAGCACCTTAGTCATACCATAACGCAAAGCAGCGAGCAGCTTTTCTTTCAAACCACCAATCTGCAACACACGTCCACGAAGCGTTATTTCACCAGTCATTGCCACACCAGGTTGCACAGGAATTTGTGTAAGCGCCGATGTTAACGCAACAGCCATAACAATACCCGCAGATGGGCCATCTTTAGGAATAGCACCCTCAGGAATGTGTACGTGAACATCTAAGTCAGAATAAAAGTTTTCTTTCAATCCAAAATCTTTAGCTTGTGAGCGCACATAGCTCATCGCTGCCTGCGTAGACTCTTGCATCACTTCACCAAGCTGCCCGGTCAACGTCAAACCGCCCTTACCCTTCATCAAGCCAACTTCAACGTCAAGCACGTCGCCGCCAACCTCTGTCCATGCAAGACCTGTTGCAACGCCAAACCCTTGATCGCGTAAGCGCTCATCACGACGAAAAATAGAAGCGCCAAGCCACTGCTCAACAAGTGCTTCGTCAAGCTTTACGGTTTTAACTTTTTTATTCTTGAGCATCAACAGAATTTCTTTACGCAAAAGTTTTGCAAGCACGCGCTCAAGCTGACGAACACCAGCCTCTTTAGTATATTCATCAATAATCTTTTTCATAAGATCATCTGAAATAACCAACTGCTTTTCTGTCAGATTATGCTCTTTCAAAAGCTTAGGAAGCAAAAATTTCTTTGCTATATCAAGCTTTTCATTTTCGGTATATCCAGAAAGTTGGATAATTTCCATACGATCAAGCAATGGGTACGGGATGTTATCAATAACGTTTGCCGTGGTAATAAACATCACTTTAGAAAGATCATAATCAACTTCAAGATAGTGATCATTAAACGCTTTATTTTGCTCTGGATCAAGCACCTCAAGTAAAGCCGATGCAGGGTCACCTCTAAAATCCATAGCCATTTTATCAATTTCATCAAGCAACATGAGCGGGTTAATCACCTGCGACTTTTTCATTGCCTGAATAATTTTTCCTGGCATAGCACCAATGTAGGTACGGCGATGGCCACGAATTTCAGCCTCATCGCGCACACCTCCCAAAGAGATACGTACCAATGAACGTCCAAGCGCTTGAGCAATCGAATGCCCCAACGATGTTTTACCAACACCAGGAGGACCAGCCAAACAGATAATAGGAGCTCGCTTAAGATGCTCTCCTGCGAATTTTTTGGACGCAAGAAACTCAATAATGCGCTCTTTTGCCTTAACCATGCCGGCATGCGAACCGTTCAGAATTTTTTCAGCATCTTCCATGCTCACTGAATCTTGTGATTGATTGTGCCATGGTACTGCAAGCAACCAATCAACATAGTTACGTCCAACAGCAGCTTCAGGGCTGGTTGGTTGCATAGAATCAAGACGACGCAACTCAGCTTCAACTTTTTCATGCGCCTCTGTAGGGAGCTTAAGCTTCTTTGCCTTTTTGCGTAATTCATTGATTTCGTTAGACCAATCTTCACGTCCAAGCTCACGTTGAATTGCACGCATTTGCTCAGTTAAATAATAATCTTTTTGATGCTTCTCAACCTGACTTTGCACTCTTTTACGAATGTTTTTTTCTGCCTTTAAAATCTCAATCTCTTTTTGCAGAAAAACACACAAACGCAATGCACGCGTCTTTAGGTCAACAGTCTCAAGAAGCTTTTGACGTTCATTAAATTCAAGATGCATCTGAACGGTGACAGTATCTGCCAAATAATCTAAATCATCCAAACCACGGAACAGGGTCAAAACGTCAGCAGGAATACGTTCACCCAAATGCACATACTCTTTAAAAAGATCAAACAGATTGCGCCACAATGCCATATTTTCAGGATTATCAGTCAAAGGAAATGGCACCAAGTCACAGGCCGTAACAGCCATGAAATTTTCAGTTTGCTTCACTTCAAGTATGCGTGAACGCGTTATCCCCTCAACTAAAATTTTAAGCGTTCCGTTAGGCATACGCGCAACCTGCACAATCAATGCGCGCGTTCCATGCGTAAACAGATCCTGCGGCGTTGGATTTTCAACATTAACTGTGGTCTGCGCTGTAACAAAAATTTCTTTATTCCCCTTCATTGCAGCATCAACCGCATGAATAGAAATTTCTCTACCAACAACGACAGGCACTATACTTTTAGGTAGCGCTACTAAGTTTTTTAGGGGCAACACCGGCAGAAGAACCGGCTCGCCAACTGTGTAAAGTTCTTGCATTAAAATATCCTCATACTCTTTAATTATCCCCCATAGATTATCTGATACAGATAATATCAAATTCTGCATGCATGTACAGAAAAGCGCGATCTCAAACCTGGAGGGTGCATGGAAATTGACTTTTAGAAACAAAAGATGTAGTTTGAGCGTGTTTTAGGCCCTTTTTAAGGGAAAAAATACATTCGGCAAACTCGGGAAAAGGTGATATACTTTCCTCTGTAAGTGAATAAAATAAATTGTTTTATCGCAAAATACATTTTTGTTGAACGTATGGGGAGATTATGCAGAGCCAGCAGACGTTTACGATTAGAAACCTTTGGAGTATTAAAAAAGAGTTTAGGCTCAAGGTTTTTTACCTTTCGCTTACCTTCTTATTGATGCTTTCATGCCAAGTAATTTGGCGTCCACTCAAAATGGCAATCTTCACCAAAATGGTTGGGGCAACACTGATCCCCGACGCAAAATTAATGTCTCTGCTGTTCATTATTCCACTCATTCTTCTTTACTCAAAATTAGTCGACTGGCTTCGTCGCCACCATCTACTTTACTGCTTCACGATTTTTCACGCCGTTGGTGGTATTATTTTTTCAATTCTTCTTGCACATCCTGCATATGGAATAGCTAACACACAAACAGACCCAGATCGCTGGCTTGGATGGGCCTTTTACTTTTTTATAGAAAGCTTTGACGCCTTTCTTTCTACCGCCTTTTGGTCGTTTGCCGATTCGATCAACAATCACAAAGATGCAAAAAATTATTACGGATTTTTTGTTACCGGCTCTAAAATTGGTGGTATCATCACGGCAGCATCTCTTTACCTCGTCTTAACATACAGCTCAACCAGTAATCAAATTTTCTTTATCCCCAACGCTCTTTTTGTAGGAAGTCTATTGCTCATGGGTGCAGCGTATTCGATCTATCTTCTTATCAAAAAAGTTCCCGATGGCTACATGCATGGCTATGAAGCTGCATACCAACTTGAAACACACAAAAAACGTGAGTCTCAATCCATTTGGGCGTCATTTGCGGGCGCTTTTGATGGTTTAATTATCATGATCAAAAAGCCCTATGTGCTTGGCATTTTCTTACTCGTCGCTTTTTATGACATCATGATTGTTATTATTGACTGGCTCGTCGCCCTCCATGCAGATGCTGCAAGCCCAACGGTTGGAGATATGACAGCCTATTATGCATTTTATTATTTCTTAGTGAACTTAGTTGGACTCATCATATCGTTCTTTGGCACCACACCAATCTTAAGATTAATTGGCGTGCGCATGTCACTCTTTATCTTCCCAATCCTATGCATGCTTATGGTACTTGTAGCCTTTGCATGCCCAACAGCAAGCGTACTCTTTATGGTTCTTGTGGGTATGCGTTCATTTAACTACTCACTCAACCACCCAACACGCGAAGTGCTCTACATTCCAACAACAAAAGATATTAAATTTAAAGCGAAAACCTGGACCGATGCGTTTGGTTCTCGTATTGCAAAAAGTTTTGGTTCAATTTTCAATCGCTCCGTAAGAAGTATTAGTCCAGCCTTTGCCTTAACATACAGTTTATGCTTAAGCTTGGGATTAACATTTTTATGGTTAATCGTCGTTTATTTCCTTGGAAAAACACTTCAAAATGCCATCGATAACAAACAGGTAATTGGACAAGTAGGCGAGAAATTCGAAGAGTAATCAGAGAGAGAGAAGTATTTTTCGCCTATGCCAAAAGGGCTTGGGCGAAACAGTGAAGTAATTTTGATTATTGATAAAGGGACTTTTGAGTGGCACACATGAAGGATTATACAAACCATTGGCTTATTGGCCGCATTTCACGTTATTTACAAATCGATAGTTACGACGCACTCAAGATAGCCTTTTCAGCGGCTGCCTTCTTTTGCATCATCGGGTCGTACTCAATTTTACGCTCACTCAAAACGTCAATTTTTCTAGGGTTTGTAGGCAGAGAATATGAGCCCATTGCCAAAATGCTCGCCATCGTCATAGCCATTCCCGTCATGTTTTTATACGCCCGCATTATTGATGCTTTTAAACGCCATCAAATTGTTTACTGTTTTTTGGGCACTTATATTATTCTTGGACTCTTTTTTGCCTACTGCTTTGCACACCCTGTGTATGGCATAGCAAACACACAAACAAGCCCAACACGCTTTATTGGATGGATGTTTGAAATTGCAATGGATCTTTTTCAAGCACTTATTGTTGGAACTTTTTGGAGCTTTCTTAACTCCATCAGCACCCCCTCTTTTGCGGGCAAAGGCTATGGACCAATCGTTGCCTGTTCTCGCTTAGGTGGCATTCTAACTCCTGTCATTAGCCTCCTCATGCTCGAAAAATCAAACCTAGCACCATCATTTACCATCCCATTTCTTACCATTCTTGCATCCCTACTTCTTATTGGCGCCATTTTTTGTATTCATCATCTTAAATACAGCGTCCCAGAGCAATATTTACAAGGATACGAATCAGCAACAAATCACGATGATCCAAAGGGCACCCCTGGAATTTTTGAGGGACTCCGCCTCATGCTTACTGAACCTTACGTTCTAGGCATTTTTGGACTTGTGTTCAGTTTTGAAGTTATCAATATTATTTTTGATTATCAGATGCACGTTTTAATGTCTATCGAAACAAACAATCAAGTGGGCGCTATGAGCTCATTCATGCTGCTTTACACAGGCACATTTCAAGCACTCAGCTTGCTCTTTGCACTCTTTGGAACATCAAAACTCCTCGGCAAATTCGGTGTACAGCGCTGTCTTCTCATCATGCCTATCATTGTTATCGCTCTTGCCCTTCTACCCGTCTTTTATCCAAAACTGATAACCATTTTCTTTGTAATGGTCATGCTACGCGCGTTCAACTATGGCTTTAATCACCCACTGCGCGAGATTCTCTTTATTCCAACCATCAAAGATATTCAGTTCAAATCAAAAGCATGGATCGAATCATTTGGCCGCACGTTATCCAAATCGACAGGGTCATCACTCAATTATGTCGCCATCAAATTCTCACCCTATCTCTGCCTGATTTTAGAATCAGCCTTTTCAATCACGCTTGCAGTTGTCTGGCTTGTTATGGCTATCGCCATTGGCAAACGCTATGTTCAGACCATTGCTTCAAGCTCGGTGATTGGAAAACGAGAGAAGTAAAAAGAAAAGAGGGCCAGCGGTAAACACTAGCCCTCTTCAAAACCTAAATAACAAAAAACCTTAGAACCCAACGCCTGCTTTCCCCCATATTCCCCACTGCTCAAGAGCACTGTTGCGTTCAGGCCATTCATACTTACCACCCACTGAAAGCATCCATGGATAGTCTGAATCACGACCAAGCAGATATCCAATGCTAGCATAGACTGAATGCGTACATTGGCTTGGCGTTGCAGCTACGTCAGCATCGATAGTTGAATTATTCACAACAGCTGTTCCTTGTCCAACAGGAGTTCCTGGCACACCGCCGTCAACTGCATCAGGATCATTAATATTGAAATTATTAACCCTTGGATTAAATCCACGCGCAGCAACGGCCCACATACCATCTTGAAACACTGTACGTTGTCTGACCACTTCAGCATCACGATAATAAAGGTTATATCCAAGATCTGCTGTCAATGCACAATTATTGTATGTAAATCCAAACACCGTATCACATTGACTGCGTCCCGCTACATCAACAGGAAGTGTCAATACGTTAGCAGCTGGCGTAAGTAACGTTCCAAGAAGATCCCCGTTATGACCCAACAGATAATGTTGCCCAAATGGTCTACCCTTCAAGCCAAGCGTACGTGTTTGCTTTGTAGTGAATAAATAACGATAATGCGAAATAATATTAAATATAAGGTTATGTTCAACATTACCCCAGATACGAGCATCAAAATCAAGATCAGCACCCAAACCAAAGTGGCGACCGTTACCACGAATTGCTTCAAAAACAAACTCTCCTGTTGGCCTGTTACCCATAGGCACGGTAAGGCCAGCACCAAGTGTTCCGTGGTAATTAACTTTATTTAACACTTGATAAGCTAGACGTACATCAAGATCTGCTGCACCTGCTGAACGTGTTTTGCCAAATTTTGCTGCAGTATGAAAAGTATTAAAACGAGCATCCAAGCCACCTGAAACCATCGTTAAAGGAACACCTGTAAAATTTTCTACCAAATTTTGTTTCAGATCAAATGGTTGACCTACAAACGCAGGAACCTCCACCCGCTGACCAGTAAATTTAAACTCTAGGTCATTTTCTATGTTAACGATTGGCAACGAAAGATCCAAAAGCCATCCGGTATTCCCCAGCTTTTGATGATACGCAAGCACAAAACCATAAGCCTCTTGTTTTGGAGCAAGCGTCAACGTTGGCGTTCCTCCAGCAGTATCAAATGCTGTAGCATTGACAGCATCTATTGAAAAATTTTCCAAATATCCTAAATCAACGTCATTAGTAACAGTCGATCTAGTTTGAATTACTACAGGACCAGGCACCGTAACGTTCGCTGACAAAGGAAACGTAATCGTACTCTTATCATTCACCAAAAAATACTTTGCTATTTCAGCCGCATTTGCCGATTGACTGTAGAACACACTAGTCTGTAAATACGCACCAAATGGCCCGTTATCCTCTTGTGTCAATCTTTTAAACCCTGTGTATTCCATAGGAAGATTTACACTGGTCGATCGTGGTAACAGAAATGTTTTATTCGTATACGCAGTCGCAAGCGATGTGCTCATCAAAGCAAACAGCGCGCCTCTTAAAATATGTCTCTTCATCAAATCTCCTTTAATCATAACGATAAAATTATTCTCTAACGATGCTCAACAGTAGTACGTAACTAAAAATAATTTCAAGACTTTTCAAAAAAAGATCTCGACAGATTATTGTCTTTCGATCTTCAATTATGCAACCCTTTTAAAAGTCTAAAATAGTGTCATTCGATATAGGAGTATGTATGGCAACATCTAACAACCATATTGTGAAAAAAATATTTACCCTCTTCATATGCTTAAACACCCTCAGTGTTGGTACAAGTTTTATGATGGGTGGTAAAACTCAATTCACGGTGGCCCAACAAACTGCACAAGCAAACGCCGCCGCAGCCGTAACTGCTGCGCAAAAAACTGGTGATCCAGCACTCATACAACAAGCCCAAGCTGTTGCACAAGCACTTACAAACAGAACCATAACTCCAGTCCAACTTGCAGCTGCACAGGCCGCGGCAAACAAAGCAACCGCTAACGCTGCAGCACAAACAATAATACTCCAAGACTTAGCTAATGCGCATGACGTTGCTGCCAAAGCGCTTCAAGCCATACAGGCCACACATGGTGCTGCTGAAGCTGATATTGATGCTTACGCTGCCAGTGCTGCAACCGCTCAGGCAACTGCTAATGTTGCCAATGTTGATGCTGCTGATGGCGATCGCGCCGCTGCTGCTGTCGCTGCTCAAGTCGCCGCACATGCCTTTAGTCCTCGTGCTGACCAAGCCGTAACAGATCTTCAAGGCGCAAATGGTGCTGGGACAGGCGCAACTGCTGCTACAGCCGCTACATTTCCTCCTATCGCTCAAAAAGTTCAGGATGCTTATACTGCTGGTGGTGGCGCTGCTGCTCTTGCTGTTAAGGTCACAGCTTTTGCTACTGCTCATGATCAAGCTGCTAAAGCTCTTCAAACCGTGTTTATGGCTATCCCTCCAGCCGCCGCTAATGCTGACATCAATGCTTACGTCGCAGCAGCTGGTCTTGCTGTCGCTGCCGCTCCTGCAGTTCAAGCCGCAGCTGTCAATGCTGCTGAAGCTCTTCGTGATAAAGCTGCTAAAGCTACCGCTGCTGCTCTAGGTACACTAGCTGCCCCTGCTCCAGGCTCAGCATTGGCAAA
>Ga0206940_1006_pt3 | contig 62423 bp, 64 predicted proteins | sample Alteio_BWOrgHeat_8_FD_152963 | JGI IMG/M metagenome (GOLD analysis project Ga0206940, IMG submission 152963) | Enriched cells from forest soil in Barre Woods Harvard Forest LTER site, Petersham, Massachusetts, United States -... | ecosystem: Environmental > Terrestrial > Soil > Temperate forest > O...
GCCGATGGGCAGCAAATCAAGACTGCGTGTAGGGTACAGAGCTTTAAAAACATGTATGATTTATTGCAGTTGTTTCCTGAGAAATAATAGTGTAGAATTCGCCCTTGAAGTGCAATGCGTGTTGCACGTTATTTAAAAAAAATTATGGGGAAGTGTACGTGTATGTGTATGTTTAAGAGGTTGCTGTTTTTTGTATTTTGCTTTGTTGGTGTGATGCCGCTCAGCGGCGCTCAGCGTGTGTTTTTTCAGCTGTTGTGCCCAAAATCTACTGACGGTGGTAACTATTTGGGTGAAATTTGTTTCGTTAAATTGACTAAAATTGGTGGTGCGCAATGTCTTATTGCGTGTGACAGTCGTCATGGATCGATATTTTATCGAGATAACAACTCGGGACTTTTTGATGAACAAAAACGATTTGAGTTGCCGTGCAAGGAGTGCAAAACATTTGTTTGTTCGCATTTACCATCAGAAGTGTCTGAATATTGGACACGCTTAGAGGAAAAGAGGCGTGATGAATCGCGGGATCAGCGTTGGAAGAATACGGATACCGCAGATCGTTTATGCCGTGTGGATAGGGCTATGCATCTGGATAGATTGATGCGATCATTGTTTAAGTTTAATTCTATTCCTCAGATTCATACAGGGTACTTTACTAGAGATGTCTGGGATAAGATTATCGACTGTTCTGTTTATAATCATTCGCATTGTGAAGATGGTTATGAAATTGTTCCTCTCAGCGGAGTAGTTACCCTTTGGCGCATGGTATGGGTGGAGAAGACTGATTGTTGTTGTTAAATGAGCGCTGCATGTAGGGTACAAAGTTTTAAGAACATGTACGATTTATTGCAGTTGTTCCCAGAGAAATAGTGGTGTGAAATTTGTGGTTGAAGTGCAACGCGCGTTGTGTGTTATTTAAAAAAAATTATGCATATTAAAGGAGAAATAGAATGAAAAAATTTGCGATAATTTGTTTACTTACCAACGTAATAGTTACCCAACAGACAGAAGCCATGTTGCGACGATTTTCAATGAATTCCGTGCGTCCTGTATGTCCTTTCGTTCAAACAGCAGTCATGACACATCTAGTGAGAAATCAAGTGAATAACTCTTCTGGCTCATGGGATGTTGTTCCGGGGGAATATTTAGTGATTAGAGTAGAAGAAAAACGTATCGGAAAATCTAATATACCGAAAATTGTTCGAGCAGATAAGGGATCTGATGAATCAGATGATCAACAAATACCGGTATTACGCTTGGATCTGCAAAAAGAGGAAGAAAGGACAGAGCTTTCAAAACTCATTGCAGGATGGATGGAAAAGGGATGGGTAACGCAAGAAGTTGTCTCCTTACCAAATGGCATGAACGTTACAGCATTCAAACCAACATCAGTTGATGCCCTTGGGAACATTGGACAAGAGTTGTCTCGACTTTTTCATTAAAAGCTTGATTTCTTATTGCAATCTATAGAATTAATCCAAAACCTTTTCAGGGCGTCTTGAAATACTTTGAGTTCTGGCCGACCATCTTTTTTTGGTGTAGATATGATTTGAATCAATCAAATTAGCGCGTGCATTAAAGAGATCGAGAAGTTCAGTCTTGAAACTATCTTTAGTGCCGATGGGCAGCAAATCAAGACTGCGTGTAGGGTACAGAGCTTTAAAAACATGTATGATTTATTGCAGTTGTTTCCTGAGAAATAATAGTGTAGAATTCGCCCTTGAAGTGCAATGCGTGTTGCACGTTATTTAAAAAAATTATGGGGAAGTGTACGAGTATGTTTAAAAGACTATTATTTTTTGTATTTTGCTTTGTTGGTGTGATACCGCTTTGCGCTATGTATTCCACCTCGAATGTGCATCGGTATTCGTTCGTTGATGTGTTGTGTCCAAATAATAATGGTCGGAATTATTTTAATCTGAGCGAAAAAGTTTTTGTGAAGGTGCTACCAATCGAGGGTGCAAGTGCAAGATATTTTATTGCCTTTGACAGTAAGGGTCATGGTATTCTTTTTTCTCAAGAACATAATGGAAGTTCTGTTGCAAAAAAAAGATTTGATCTTAAGGTTGAGTACACATATTTTAAAGACCAGAATTTATATAATGGTTATTGTAGTACGAATTTAACGATCAAGGATCTTTTTTATTACAAAGATGAGGATGGCGAACCTTTGTTGATTGGAAATGATAATGAAGGAGGAATCGTTGTTTTTTCTGTGAATAATGTTCTTGGCGCAGGAGATATGCTTGGTTTTAAACGAGTGGTTACCAGGGGCGATGATGCTTCAATGCTCTATCAAAAAACTGATGGTTCTCTAGTTTTGTTTTTGAAAAACGGCCGTCTTGGGGGCGAAAGCAAAAAAGATTTTGTACAGGCGTTTAAGCCGCGATGGCGCGATATAAAGGATCTGAAGGATGCTTTCGATTTTCAGGTGAGCGCGTGGCAGCCTGGGCGATTTGATGTTGATTGGCAGGGAAAATGTCAGGAATGGAAGTATACTAAAGATTTATCATCTATTAAAAACAGCAATAAAGAGTTTCCTCGTGTTTCTTTTGTTCTTGATTCTATTCCTGAGGTTAATCGGCATTATTTTGAGGTTGGGCCGTCGAAGTTTGCGGTGTCTGCATTTTATGATTGGGATACTGATTCAGATTTATTGTATCTTGGTCATTGCGGATTAGTTACCATTTGGCGTCGGGGAGAACCTGTTCCTGTCGAGCCTACTTCTGCCGTTGGTAAGCGGCGAGTTGATGCTGACACTTGGTGCTGTTGATAGTAAGAGAAAAATAATTAACCCCGGAACGTCAAAATGACGCTCCGGGGTATTTTTATGTCTATCGATGTTATCGAGAATTAACGGCTGCTCAGCAAAACCTTAACTTTGCAGTGTGGGCAGTATCTAAAGCCTTCTTCAGGGCTAAACAGCGTTGTGCAACGTGTGCAAAACTTTTCGTGCACCAAATTCCCACCGCATGATGTGCAGCTGTTAGCGCCATAAATAGTTGATTTCTTATTGCAATCCATACACCACTTGGTCATTTGTTGTCTGAGTCTACGATTTTCGTGATCTCGAGATGCCAGTTGACGTGCGTGCATGCGTGCTTCGTGCTCTTGCTCTTCTTCACGCTCATCATCATCTGCAGAGCGACCAATAGCACCACCAAGTACGTTTCCAATCAGGCCACCAATAAGTGCTCCCGTTCCAGAATTTTTAGCTACAGAAGCACCAATAATACCACCAGTAGCAGTTCCCATTACGCTACCCGTTGTTTCGTGTTTACCACAGCCTGCAAGAAGCGTGATAAGAACGCACAGCGTAACAATAGAAAAATTTTTTGATTGCGTATTCATTCAGTCTGTCCCCACTTTAAAAGCATTCAACCTGTTTTTTATCGACCCAGCCAAACTTACCAGCATGGCGAATCTTATAAAAAGCCCCCGACTGCTTTAGAATAGCGACTTCTGAGGCTTCAGGCAACTGCCCCAAGAGTGAGAAACTGTCGCCTGGGCCTGATAAAAGCTGTGCTTGATCAGTGACAATGATTCCGTAGGTATTGTGATTCAAATTGTATTTAATTGCCAAGGTCGCCCCCGCGCAGGCAAAGAGGCTAAAGAAGAGGATTATGACAGTCTTCGGAATGCGGCGACGAAAGAACCTTATGCATGTAAAAAGCAAGATCCAGGCGATAATAACAAGCAGCTGAAGCGTTAAAAGAGGAATAGCCCGTACCCAAGGGATGAGTATGTTTTTAGTTGCTTGGTGCATATTAGTTAAGGTTTGAGAAACCGTTGTTTCGCCGCTATTTTCTTTATTTTTCATTAGTTGAGCTTTGAGGAGAGCGATATTGTGGTGTAGCTCTTCGTGGCCAAAAAGCCCCCAATTGTTTTCGGCTTGTCGCCAGTGTAAAAGGGCATAGCCATTTTTACCCATTTTAAACGCACAGTTTCCCATGTTGAAATGAATGTTATTTGTTTTTGGGATGAGCGTCTTGTAAGCATCATACGCTTGAGAGAACTCTCCCCTTTGATAAAGCGTATTCGCATGAATAAATGCGTCTTCTGGCCTGTCATTTGTTTGGGTACAACATGCATCATGTGCTGATAAGACAAGTGTAAGTATTAAAAAAATAGTTTTTAGCATAATTTTAGTTCTCATTGAGTAAGCATTAAAAACCAATATTGGGCCTTTTTGAGAAGTATAGCATACGTTTGGTCGCTCTGATTTTGGTGTGAAAAATTCAGTTGAGCGCATGAGCTTAAATAGTCGATAAATTCCTGAATTTTTTTAGACTCCCATGCATGGTTACTAAGATATTGTTCAATCCAATCTTCTGTGATCAAACTTATATCAGTTTTGCTCTGTTCAGCCAAAAACTTTATGAAAAATGGGTGTACGTGTTTAATGTTATTTTTTTCTATGATTGCTGCAAGAAGTTTTTGATGTTTGGTTTCTGATTTTTTCGCATTCTGTTTTTTTGAAGAAAAGCCTATTCTAGAAGATAATAAACGTAATTTTGAGCCATAAAAAAGAGCGCATGGAATGGTAAAAATAAAAGCAAAAAGCCACCATGGCAGTGCCGGGTTGTGCGTGTTTCCTAAGTCTTCTTGAATAAAGCTAATGTCTTGGGCTGAAGGAGCTTCAGGTTCTTGATTGAACGTTGGAGTTTCTGGCTCGTCAGGTAATGCTGGCGCGCGATTATGTTGCTGCGTTGAAGGCTTAATGACAACAGGAAGGCTGCCTGTGGTCAGTGTTTTGTATCCCTTGAGTGTAGGATCATAAAATGTGAATTGTTGAGCGGGAATAGTGAACTCTCCAGCTTTGTTTGCCTGAACAATAAACTCAAAAACTTTTTTGCCTGGCGTAAAATCATTGGTTAAATTTTGATGCGTTGTGTTCTTAGATTCGTAATATTTAAAAGTAGGATCTAAATTAAGCTTGGGAATGGCAATCGAATCAAGGTTTCCCTTGCCTTCAAGTGTAAGAGTAAGAACCAGTGGTTCATTGACTGTTGCTTCATGGGCGCTAAGGCTTGCATGAAACGTTGAAAATTCTCCAACGGCATCGACCGGTTTATCGTGTTCAGGAAGCTTTTTTACGGTAAAAGTAAGGTCGTTAGATGTCAGTTGTTTTTGTTCAACAGCTCCCATACCCAAAACACTGCTTATAAAATCTTCGCCAAAAAAACCACCACGTGAGCGTTTTTGTTGTGAAGGAACAGATACGGTTGCCGTTACGCCGTTAATTTTTTTATCGCCTGGTTGGAGTGGGGTAACGATATATTTTTTTTCAATCACGTTCCACGTTTTTCCATCAGTTGTTTCATTGAAACTCAAGGGTTGTTGAATCTCTTTAACAAGAAAATCGGGGGCAGTAAAAGGGGTTAATCCCATTTCAAGTACGGGCCCTTGCAGATACATTTTTGCATGCACAACAACGGGTTGCCCTACAACAAGTGATGTGCTGTCAGCAGTAAGCGTACAACGCATGTTTGATGATGCTTGAGCTCCAGATTTTTGTTCTTGTGGCGGTGTAGGATTATTAACAGCTTTGATAGCCAACACGTTAGATTCAACAGAGTTTCCATTGTGACGAACGCGTGCAGGCCCTACCTCAAACACCCCTTCTTGTCGTGCTTTGACTGTCAGTTGGATAGTCGTTGTTGACGTGACATTGCCATTCACGTGCGCAACGCTCATTGATTGGCCCTTGCCTAAAAGATCAAACTTATCCAAACCAACTAGGTCAACCTCTTGTGTGTTGCGATCAGCTTTTTCAACAACAACTTCAATCCCAAACGGTTTCCCTACTCCCACAACAGGCACCTGTTGGCCATGAATGGTCTCGCTGCCTATCGCGTTATTAATACTGATTGAGATATTAAACGCGTTGAGTGGTGAGATAGCTATAAGACAAATGAGCACATAAAATATTTTTCTTACCATGGTTTTTGCCCTTCTTCTAAGGGTTGTTCGTTTTCTATAGCTTTACGCAACAAGAGGTCTTTGTGAGCCTTGTTGGCATCAGTATCTAGACTATCAAGCAACGCTTGCATGCTTTTGTTGTGCACATTCTCATCTTGTTTTTGCTGTTGCGCAGCTGCAGATCGAGATTCTTTTTTGTTTTCTTGTTTTTCCTTTGGCGTTTGCGTATGTTCATCTTGTGAGGGTTGAGGAGGGGAAGCGTGCGGAGGTTGGTCATGCTTGTCGGTATTGCCGTGCTCTTTGTCTTTGTTGCTTTGATGCTCAGGACTCTGGTCGTCCCGCTTGTCGGATGGCTCAGGAGATCGGTTACCGCCTTGCTGTCCGCCGCCATCACGTTGGTCTTTATCTCCTTCGTTCTGGTCTTGTCCTACTTTTTCTTTGTCTTTTGATTCTTTATCTTTTTGGTCGTCTTGCTTATCAGACTTTTTTTGCTTGTCGTCTTTCTTGTCCTCGTCTTTTTTATCTTCCTGTTTTTGCTCTTTTTGCTTTTCTTCAAGTTTTTTCAAAAGCTCTTCAGCTTTCTTTTTATTTTTTTCAGCATGAGGATGAGGGTTAAGTTTCGAAAATTTTGTAAACTGATCTATAGATTGTTTGAGGGTATCGATGGCTGTTTTTAATGTTTCTTCAGGAACCTTTGTTTCTTTGTCTTCCCATTTTTTAGGAAGCATCTTGAGGGTTTGTTGGTAGCCACTATTTCCAGCATTAAAGTGGCATCGTTGCTCAAGCTCGCCATATTTTTTGACTTGTGAATTTTGTATTGCTCGTTCAAAATTAATTTTTGCTTTATCGAACTGTTTGTTTTTATACAGGGCAACGCCAAGGTTGTAGTTAGTTTCTGGATCTTCAGGATTGAGCGCCTGTTCGTTTTCAAGAACCGTTATTTTTTCCTGTGGTGTTTGAGGCTCATTGGGCGTAAATGGCCAAAAGGCTTCAGTTGCCTGTGGCAAAAATAAAAACGCGTATATCAGAAATTTGACACCTGTTTTCATAAAATCCATTCAAGGGCAAGAAATAATAAAGCTCCCCCAAGAAACCAAGGGTACTGGTCATGATAATGTGAAAGTGTACGGTCGGTAAACTTTTCTTTTTCATAACGGGCAACTTGTTTAACAATATTGTCGATATCGCTATCGTCATATCCAGCTCTCAGGTAGTGACCATTTAAAGAAGTAGCTATCGAACTTAATGTTTTCTCATCAAGTTTTGAAAGTACGATATTATTTTGAGCATCTGTTTCATGGCCAACGGGATTACCATGATGATCAAATTTTGGAATGGGTGCACCTTCAGGGGTTGCAACGCCAAGCGAGAAAAGAACAATGTGCTCATGTGTCATGTTTGTTTTGATGGATTCTAAATTAATTGAAAAATCTTCACCGTCGGTAAGTAAAAGCGCTAGTTTATGTTTGCGTTCAGGAATGCTTTTAAATACATCAATAACTTTACTAAACGCGGCTCCAAGGTTAGTAGTGCCCGAAGAAAGACTTTCGCTGTCGACGTGATCAAGAAACATAAGAAAGGCAGCGTAGTCTGAAGTAAGTGGACACTGCACAAAGGCTGAGCCAGAAAAAACGATAAGACCAACGCGTTCGCATTTTAATTTTTTAAGCAAAGCGCGTATCTTTAATTTTGCAAACTCCAGGCGGCTGGGCTTAAGATCTTTGGCCTGCATACTTTTTGAAATGTCTAAAACAATCATTAAATCGCGGCCCTCTTGAACGACGTTCTGTTCTTTAACGCCCCATTGTGGTTGAAGGAGGGCAAAAAACATAGACATAAGACTTAAGCATAAAAAGATGCTTTTAATGCGTTGTTTGCTGAGAGAGAAGTTTTTTAAGATAGTTTTTTGGTGTGTTGGGTGAGCCAGAAGAGCAACAGTTTTTTTAAGTCGAAGATAGTTCTTAATGATACCTACGATCAGTACAATAAAAATTGGCAGGGTAATAAAATAGTCTGTTCCAGCCCAGTGAATTGCCATAAAGTTCATGTTACACTCCCCGCCAAACAAAAAGTCGCAATATTAATTCAAGGATAAAAAGCGCGACAACAAACCACAAAAGATGTTGAAAGGCTTCGTAGTAACGGCTAAAAATGTTGGTTTCGTGCTTTGTCTTTTCAAGCTTATCAATGGTGTCATAAATTTGTCGCATATCAGCAGGGTTTTTGGCTCTAAAGAATTTACCGCCGGTTTTGTCTGCTATGGTTTGCAGCAGCGTTACATTTAAGCTTTGTTGAATACGGCGTATGCCAAGAGGTGTGTGAATAAATCCACCCTGTTCATTGCCAATGCCAATCGTATAAATCTTGATACCAAACTTTTGAGCTAGTTCCATGGCCAGTTCAGGATTAATTTTTTCTGGCGGTGTTGGCTCTCCATCGGTCAGGAGAATTATGATTTTAGTTTTAGCTTCTGAGTTTTTAAGCCTATTGATTGCAGTGGCTAGTCCGGTGCCAAGCCATGTGCCTTGTGGATTTATGATGCCCAGCTCAAGGCTGCCAACAATCTCTTTGAGCATTGTTTTATCAAGGGTAAGAGGACAGCGCGAAAGCACTTCGCCTCCAAAAATTACAATGCCAATGGGGTCGTTATGACGTTTTTCGATAAATCGTATCGCTTCTTCTTTTGCAACGTCAATGCGTGAGCGTTGATCTTTTTCATCATCAAATACAACCATGCTGTTAGAAACGTCGATTGCCATGATAATGTCTAAGCCTTCAACGTTGATTTTTGAGCGTTCATCAACCCATTGAGGGCGCATGACAAGAAGCGTGAGTCCAATAATCGTGATGAGGCGTAAGAAATATAAAACAGGTTTGTGGTATGACGTTGTGCCCAGGCCACTCTGTGCAAGTGTTTGAGCAAGCGAAAATCGATAACGCGTCGTTTTGGTAAAACGCAGGCGGTACAATGCAAACAGAATTAGTGCTGGCACTAAGAATGGTGCTAAGTGAGCGTAGGCAAAGCGTAAAAACATTACGGACCTTACTTTTTGTCATTACTTTGTTCAACGAACCACGTGTGTATCTGTTTCACAAAATCTTCAGTTTCTTGATCTTGCTTTAGGTACACCGGTTGGCCGACTATAATTTTAACGTGGTTGTTTGAAGAATCAATGGTGTAGCGTTCTTTAGGATATATAGTATGCATATTGTTGATGAATACGGGAATTACAGGGCGATTAAGTTTCTGAGCAAGCATAGCAAAACCTTGATAAAATTCATGCACCGTGCCATCAGCATGACGCGTTCCCTCAGGAAAAATAAGTGCGTGACGCGGTGAGTCTTTGATTGCGTTGTACAGTGTTAACAGGGCAGATCGTCCATCACTCCCCGACATTTTTTTTAGTGATACATGCATGTTTTTAAACAGTATTCCTAAAATAGGCACGTTGCCGTAACGCGCATGGCCAATCCAGGTGTGTGGGTAAGAGCCTGCAACTATCTGACCTAGGGGAATATCGATAGATGAAGCGTGATTCATAACAATAATGGCTGGACTGTTTGGATACGTTGGTAAATTTTCTTTGCCGTGAGTGGTAACGCGCAAAAAAGTTGATTTGACCAAGATCCACGAAAAAATGGTTGCTGTTACGTAAAACAGGCGATTTTTGTAACGAATGCGTTTAGGCAAAAGCACTTGAGGGAGAAAAATGGGGTAGAAAAGAGTAGTTGCGATTGCCCAGGTGAAGTAGGTAATGCCGGTTTTAATTATGTTTTTTATTGTAGTGGGTGACATGACTTATTCAAAAAAGAGGTTGTAATGCTCATGTTTAAGTTTGAGGTAGTAGGTGGTGGTGGCGGCCAGTACAAGAAAGCTTAATAAAAATTGGAGTGGTGCAAAAAGTATGAGACCCAGAGGGCCTTTGTAAAGCAAGATAAGTATGATTGCAGACATAACGCTGTAGGGAACGCACAAAAACATAAGTGTTGGAAAGCAAAAGAGCAGGACGCTAAATGCTTTTTTAACTGATAAAAGCGCGCTGTTCATGCTTAAATCACTTTCAAGATAGAACAGTAAAAAAAGTATTTCAGGAGCGAGTAAAAGTGACGCTGTTGGCACAAGTACGATGCATAGATTTACGCCAAGCATGATTAAGAGTGCTTTTGCATAACGATAAAAATAAGCATAGTTTTTTATTTCAGTAGATGGTCTTAAGCTCATGATCATGAGATAAAAAGTTACGGTGTTGATGCTTAAAAAGAAGAGTAGGTTGAGCGTAGGAAGTGTTAAGGATGCAACGTAAATTATTGGCAACCACCAAAATAGTTTCATAAGGGTGATAACTCCCCGACGCAACAGGCTTAGTGTCCCCAAGATAAAATTTTTGCGTTGATCAGGGTTTGTGAATACCTGAAGCGATGTTTTCCAGAAAGCAAAAATGTTTGTTGATGTCATGATATGACCTCGTTTATTGTTATTATTGTGTTTGGACTAGTATATCGCAAATTCGTGTTTCTTGATAAATTTGTATCACATTTGCACTTTGCCGCAATTTAACTATGTTATCCCACACGTTAAGAATATTTTTCTTATCACAAAGGGGTTTGTATGAAACTGTTCAGATTATTATTGATTGTAAGCTTGAGCTTGCAGCTCGGTGCATCGATGGTGATGGGGGTGGAAACTCCTAGTACGACTAGTGATGAAACCTTAGGGAGTGATACAAAATCTGGTCATGATGTTGAAAAAGAGGTTAAATCATTCTTAGAAAAAGTAAGGGAGCTTAGAAATCGACTTTCTATTCGAGAATCTGTGGCGATGGTGGCAAGGAATTTTGCGCGCGCATTGAATGACATTGAAAAATCCTTGGTTGATTTATGTGATCCAAGATTTGTGCCAGATGAACCTTTAAGGGGTGAAGGTTGGAATGAATATATTTCTGAGTTTTTTAAAATTATGGATACTGGGATTGCTGAATTAATGACTAATGCCATGTATTCTGTCGCAAATTCAAAGTTGGACGTCAATGTTAGACCTGAATATATTCAATGTATCTCACAACAGCGTCTTGCGATTGAAAGTCGTTTTCGTAAAAAAAAGCTTACTTCAGCAGAGTATGAGCGATTTGGAAGGGAAGTTTTAAATGCTTCTCGTACAGCTGTAAGAGAGGTATTGCTTAAATACCATTCTGATCAAGCTGACGTAATTTCACATTTTTTTCCCATTACGAAAGACTTATATGAAACTGTTCAAATTATTATTGATTGTAAGCTTGGGCCTGCAGTTTTACACGTTGACGGTGATGGGGATGCAGCGAGAGCCGAGTGGAAGTGGAGCCTCTTCAGGCATCAAATCGTTACCTTTGCATGATGGATATTTGACGTTAAAAGAAAAAATTGAAAGAATTTTTGATCGGTCCGTGAATGGGATTCTTTTGCAAAAAAGCGATAGGACATGGGAGCTTTTTTTGCTTGAGCTTTCTAAGAGGCCGTTAGTCTGCTTGGAAGCTGTATTGGGACCGGTTGCAGATGAAAAAAAGTTTTTGTGGGTTGAATACGTAGGAGAGTTGCTTAGAGAGTGCTCAACAAAAAAAGAGGTCGTGCCTATTGCGGGGGTTGGTTTGTTTCGACAAAAAGTTCTCGAAAGGTTTTTAAGCATATTTGTTTCTACTTTTCCTGGTTCAAGTGGTTTTCAGGTTGGTTCAATAGTTGTTCGTATCAAGGGGATGGCAACGATTCTGCTTAAGCCTGATGGGCATAAGCGTGTTGATATGTCATTAATGATTGATTCTGTTGAGCGTTTTCCTAGGCAGCGTGTGAAAGCAGACCTTCCGGATGAAGCTCGGGGTCGTCGTAAAGTTGCAAAGCAGGATTGTGTTGATAAGAATTGACGAAATATTTAATGAAAAAGGTCGCATGAAATTATTTAAATTATTATTGGTTGTTAGTTTTGGATTGTTGGTTAATACGTTATTAGCTATGGAAAGTTCGTCTCCCGTGGATGAGGATATTTTAACTGCTAGAGAAGAAGAAATTCTTATGAGGGGAATGCGTATGGTTCGTCGTCCTACCAGAGCAGAGAGTGCTGCATTTCAAGCAGCCGAAGTTCAAAGGCCTGCACAGGAATTGTTAGTGTTTGGGTCTGCGTCCTCAGATGATTGTCCGGGCGAAGCGGGTGAAGAAGAAAAGCGGACGCAGCTTTAATAAACCCCTGAGTGAATTATAGCCAATTTGTCAACGCATATTCCCTCAATTTTCACCCCACATTGACAAATAAGAAATTTATGCCATAGACTAGGGGTAGTGTGATCGATTTCCTTTGACAAAGCTAGAGCACATGATAAAACACAATGGGACTTTAGGGGACGCGTAAAATAAAGTTTAGCCGGGGGGCAGGGGCATGCGAAGAAAAAAGACAATGAATGAAAAAGGACCGAAGCTACTTATTGTAGAATCTCCCGCTAAAATAAAGACTTTATCTAAGTTCTTAGGTAAAGACTTTAGAATTATGTCTACTTTTGGGCATATCAAAGATCTTCCGCCCAGAAGACTGGGCATTACGCGTGACGAAAAAGATAATAGTATCGAGCTTCGTTACGATGTAATGAAAGATAAAGCCAAGGTCATTACTGATATTTGCAAGCAGGCTTCAGCCTCAAGCGAAATCTACCTGGCATCTGACCCTGACCGCGAAGGAGAGATTATCTCTTGGCACATTGGTCAAGAGATTCTTAAGGTTTTTTCTGATCCAGATAAAATTCATCGTATCACTTTTAATGAAATTACTAAGCCCGCCGTGCAAAGCGCCATTGAGCACAAGGGTGATATTGATATGAACCTGGTCAACGCTCAGCAGGCACGTCGTATTTTAGATCGCTGGGTTGGCTATGAGGTTTCGCCTATTCTGTGGAAAAAGATCAGCAAGGGGTTGTCAGCAGGCCGTGTGCAATCGGTTGCCCTGATGCTTATTTGTGATCGCGAAGCAGAAGTTGTAGCGTTTAAGCCAGAAGAGTATTGGTCAATTCATGCTCTGTTTTTAACAGGAGCAAAGTCAGAGTTCTTGGCTGAGCTGGTTAAAATTGGCAATAAGAATGCTGAGATTAAGAGCAAGCAAGAGGCTGATGTTATTCTTGCTGAGCTTAAAAAAGAAAATTACGTTGTTACCAAGATTACCGAAAAGAAGCGGCTTAAAAACCCATCAGCGCCGTTTATGACCAGCACATTGCAGCAAGATTCATATAATAAATTGGGCTTTGGTGTTGATAAAACCATGTCTGTTGCTCAACGTTTGTATGAAGGTGTGCCACTGAGTGATAAAAATAGTCCCGAAGCGCTTATTACCTACATGCGTACCGATTCGCTCCGTATTTCTGACACGGCACTTGAGGCAGTCAGAGGCTTTATTGGTAAAGAGTATGGTAAAGAGTATCTGCCAAAAGAGGTTATTAATTATAGTAAAAAAGGCGCGCAAGACGCTCACGAAGCTATTAGACCAATTGACGTTAATATTCTTCCAAGCACCGTTGCGCGTTATGTCTCGTCTGATGAAGCTCGTTTGTATGAACTGATTTGGAAACGTTTTGTTGCGTGCCAAATGGAATCGGCAGAGTACTTTCAACGTCAGGTTACTATCGAGGGTGGCAAATATACTTTGCGTGCGACCGGTTCAACCTTGATGTTTGATGGTTTCTTAAAAGTTTATATGGTTGAAGATGAAGACGAAGAAAAGGCTGTAAAGATTCCAAAAGAGATTCAAGAAAAAGATTCACTTGGTCTTAAAAAGCTTGATCCAAAGCAACATTTTACACAACCACCACCACGCTACACCGAAGCAAGCTTGGTTAAAGAGTTAGAAAAACGCGGCATTGGACGACCAAGTACTTACGCTGCAATTCTTTCTACTATTCAAAAGCGTGCATATTGTACCAAAGAAGCAAAGCGCTTTATGCCAACAGAGTTGGGTAAACGTGTAAGCGAAATGCTTGTTAAAAATCTGCCTGATATTATCAATGTTACCTTTACAGCAAATATGGAAGAAGACCTTGATAAGATCGCAGAAGGCAAAGTAGAACGTGATAAAGTTCTTAATGAATTTTATACAAAGTTCAAAAAAGATCTTGTGGCCTTTGGTGGCAGTGTTTCAGATAAAAAAGCTGTTGAAACAGATTTAGAATGTCCAAAATGTAAGAGCCCACTGGTAATTCGCTTTAGTAAATCGGGCGAGTTTATTGGCTGCTCTACATTTCCGGCGTGTAATTTTACATCAAACTTTAGTCGTAAAGAAGACGGAACCATTACGCTCGAAACCTCGGCGCTTGAAGAGGCTGCATCAGGACTTAAGTGTCCAAATTGTGGTAAGCCTTTGACTAAGCGTATGAGTAGATATGGGCCGTTCTTATCCTGTTCAGGCTATCCTGATTGTAAATACATTCATCAAGAAAAACTTGGTCTGCCATGTCAACTTTGTGGAAGTGACTTGGTTAAGCGTCGCTGGCGCGGTGGATCGTTCTGGGGTTGTTCAAAATACCCAGCGTGTAAGTTTGCAATCTTTGGTGAGATTGTGCAGACGCCGTGTCCTAAGTGTAAAAAGAGCAACTATTTATTGGTTGTTCGCGATAAGAAGACTGAGGTAGTCAAGCACAATTGTCCTGATAAAGAGTGTGGGTATTCAGTGGTGGTAGAAGGTTAGGCTTAAAGGCTGCTAACAAATAATGAATGATGTCCAAGTGCCTCACGTCCCATTTCGCGTATGCCAGAATGATTGATAAGCAGTAACCTATCAACATTTTGCAGCATCGTTGGACGGTGTGAAACAATCAGAACAGTCTTTGTGTCACGTATTTTATCAATAGCCAAGCGAATCATCTGTTCAGACTCTTCATCAAGCGCAGATGTGGCTTCATCAAAAATAAAGATATCAGGGTTTTTAAGAATAGCGCGTGCAATGGTTAAACGCTGTTTCTGGCCGCCAGAAAGCAGTGTTCCATTCTCTCCAACAATTGTCTCATAACCTTCTGGAAGCTCTTGAATAAATTCGTCAGCGTGTGCAAGCTTGCAGGCATTAACGATATCTTCGTGTGTGGCTGATGGGTGTGCGTAAGAGACGTTGCGTGCAATGGTGTCATTAAACAAGAATGTGCGTTGTCCAACGTAGCCAATTTGATTGCGTAGGCTAGCAAGGGTTAGTTTGTTAATGTCGGTGCCATCGATGCGTACTGTTCCACTTGTTGGGGTAACAAAGCCAAGTAATAAATCGCATAGGGTGCTTTTACCTGATCCTGATGGCCCAATGATGCCAATCGCTTCGCCTTTGTTTATTGAAAACGAAACGTTAGAGAAAACATTAATTTTAGGGATATAGCTAAAGCTTACATTTTCAAAGGTGATTGAATCATTAAATCTAAAAAGTTGTTGTGTGCGTTCTTGAGTTGCTGGATAGATGGTGTCCATAAGAGTAAAAACACGTTGAGCAGCAGCAAGGCCGTATTGAACTTCAGAGTATACGTTGATCATTTTTTTGAGTGGTTGGTAGGCCAACAAGACTGCTGCAACAAATGATGTTAATTGCCCTGCAGTAATCGTTCCACTCAAAACCTGATGTGCAGCGACATAAAAAATAAATCCGCAACCAGAGATCGATATGCCTTCAACAATGGCAGGCAGAACGCATTCAATGTGTACGTTGTGCATGATGGTCGAAAAACAGCGTGACAGAAGCCCTGTAAACCGCCCTTGTTCTACCGGTTCGGCGTTGAACGCTTTAATTTCACGAATGCCCACAAACGCTTCTTGCAGCATTGAGCTGATTTGTCCAAGCTGTGCTTGAATAGAAAGCGAAGCGTTCTTGCGTGCTTTGCCAAGTTTTTTGATGGTAAAGCCGATCAGTGGTCCTGCAACAAGCATCAAGATCCCTAGGGCCCAATTTTGATACAGAGCAAAACTAACCAAAAACGTTGCTTCAAAGAAGCTTCTGATACCGTCACGAATGGTTGCAGCAGCAGCAAGCTGAATCATTTGCACGTCACTTAAAAAGTGTGCCATAAGCGTTCCGGTTGTCGTCTTTTGAAAAAACGACATGGGAAAGTGAACGATTTTGCCAAACAGATCGTTACGAATATCGTTGATAACGCGATTGTTTACCCAATGCATTGAGTAGCTTGAAATGTACATCAACACGCCCTTGAGGATGAAAATGAAAATAAAAATAAGAATAAAAGGGACGATTAAATAGCTATAGCGGTTGATAAACACTTCATCGATAGTGTGCTTAAGTACATAGGTTGGAATGGCAGAAACCAAGCCAAAGAGTGATGCCGAAATCATAGAAAATGTAAGCATTTTCCAATAAGGACGGGTGTAACTTAAAACGCGTTTTAATTGGTTCATTTTTTTTATTGGTTATGCTGGGGCGTTTGATGCATTGTGTCGATTTTCTAACGAGTGATCACTATAACAGAATACGCGGGGTTCCACAAAGTGATTTTTTTATGCTTCTTGAGTACCAGCAACAAAGTCGTTTAGCTTTTTATACTGCTCTCTATTGTTAAAAAACGCTTTAGAGTCAGCAGATTCAATAATTTTGCCGTCTTTCATGAGATGAATAGTGCACGATAACTTTTCTAAAAGCATTACATCGTGCGTTGCGACGAGTACAACAAAACCTTGGGCAGCAAGCTCTTGAATGGTTCCGGCAACATAGGTTGTAAGTAATGGATCAAGGGCTGATGTTGGTTCATCAAGGCAGATGACGTTGGGTTTTAGAGCCAACGTACGCACAATGGCAAGGCGTTGTTTTTGCCCGCCCGAAAGTTGTGATACATAGCTTTTACCCTTGTCTTTGAGGCCATAGCTTGTAAGCAATTTTATGGCAATATCATGTGCTTTTTCAGGTGTCATGTTTTGCACTTTTTCAAGCGCAAGTGTGATATTTTGTTCAACAGTTAAATGTTCAAACAGGTTGAAGTTCTGAAACACCATGCCAATCGTGTGTGTTTGATTAACGGTGGTAAGATCAAGCTTTTTATCATCAAGAAATACTTCGCCTTGGCCGCATTTTTCAAGATTATTCAAAACACGTAAAAGCGTTGATTTGCCTACGCCTGATGAACCAAGAAGTACCGCAATCTGTCCTTTATCAACAGAAAGAGAGATATCATCAAGAACTTTTTTTGTACCAAATACTGTTGTCAGATTTTTAATTTTTAACATGGCGATTCATCCTCTTTTCGAGTTGATTGATAAAAATTGAGAGTGTGGTGGTCATAACTAAATAAATAAGCGCTACAGCGCAGTAGATGCTGATGGCATCAAAGGTACGGCTTTTAATGATGCTTCCTTCACGCATTAGTTCAGCAACGCCGATAATCGATGCAAGACTTGAGTCTTTGATAAGCGTGATAAATTCGTTACCAAGCGCAGGCAGTACGATGCGAAATGCCTGAGGCAATACGATGTACCAGGCGATTTGGGCTGATGAAAAGCCAAGCGTCTTTGCAGCCTCTTTTTGGCCGCTACTTACCGCAGAGATACCTGATTTAATAATCTGGCTTACGTAGGCAGCGCTGTTGAGTGAGATAGCAGCAATAGCAGCCCAGAATACCGGCAGCTCTATGCCAAGTTGTGGCAGAACATAGTAGGCAAACATGATGTGCATAAGCATGGGTGTGCCACGAATCAAGATTACGTACATGGTAATCAGCCAGCAGATGATCTTGTTTTTTCCTGAGTGCAAGAGACCCAAGAATGTTCCAAATGTTATGCCAAAAAGACAGCCCAAGCCCGCTATTTGTAAGGTGACTAAGGCGCCGCGTAACAAGAAGGGTAGAGAGTCTGATACTAAATTAAAATCGATCATCGGTATCCTTTAGTTAAGTTTCCATTTTTCTTTGAGCGCTTTAATTGTTCCATCTTGTTCTAATTGATCAAGTACTGCTTGAATCTTAGGCAGAAGCTCACCATGTTTTTTTGAGACTCCTAGCGCAGATGATTCAGATGTTCCAGGAATAGCTGCTACATTAAAATCACTCTTACTCTTCTTTTCAAAAAGTGGTGCGATTGAATTTTTTGAAGCAACAAACACTTCAGCACGGCCGCTGGTGAGCGCCAAAAAGCAGTCAGACGTTGTTTGAAGGCGTGTAAGATTTACACCCTCTATTTTTGACATGTATAAATCAGCTGTCGAGGCTTCAGTAACGACAATTTCTTTGCCTTGCAGGGCCTCGACTGTTTCTAACGGGTTGTTGGTACGTGTAACGATGCACAAAAAACCACTGGTTAAATACGGTTTTGTGAAAAGTATGCGTTGTGCGCGCTCTTTTGTGGGCGTCATGCCGGATGCAATTATTTGAATTGAGCCTATTTGTGTTGCTGGAATGAGGACATCAAAAGAGACCTCTTTAATGTTAATCTTCTTTTTTAATCCTTTTCCAATCAGGTTTATAAGATCAATATCGAATCCAATAAGCGTGTCATTTTCTTTAAACTCAAATGGTGGGAATTCTGGGTTTGTTCCCACGATGATGGAGTCATCAGAGACTATTTTGGGTTTTTTAGATAACTGCCAAAATGCGACAACCATGGCACAGATTATAATGCTTAAAAGTACTATTTTCTTTTTCATTAATTAAGTTTCCATTTTTCTTTGAGCGCTTTAATTGTTCCATCTTGCTCCAGTTCATCAAGTACTGCTTGAATTTTAGGCAGAAGCTCAGCATGTTTTTTTGATACACCCATGGCGCATGACTCAGAAGTTTCAGGAATAGTTGTTATGGCAAAATCAGCTTTATTTTTTTGTGCAAAAAACGGTGTGATTGTGTTTTGTGCAGCAGCTAGGGCTTCAACACGTCCGCTGGTAAGGGCCAAGAAACATTCAGCTATTGTTTGTAAGCGTGTAAGTTCAACGCTCTCTACTTTTGACATATAAAAGTCAGCGGTGAATCCTTCGGGAACTGCTACGTGTTTACCACGTAACGCGTCAACATTGTTAATTGGTTCGTGGGTTGCAAGTGTCAGAATGCATAGAGGGTCACCAGTCAGATAAGGTTTTGTGAAAAGCAAGCGTTCTGCGCGTTCAGGGGCAGGCGTCATGCCACAGGCGATTACTTGGATTGAGCCAATTTGAGCCGCTGGAATGAGGGCGTCAAAGGTTGTGGCCTTTAACTCTATTTTTTTGCCCAATTTTTTGCAGACAAGTTTTATGAGGTCTATGTCAAATCCTGTAGCTTCACCATTTTCTTCAAATGAGAACGGGGGGAAATTGAGCTCAGTTCCCACGATGATGGTGTCATCTAAGATTGTTTTTGGTTTTTTAGACAGCTGCCAGAATGCCACAAGGGCTATACAGGCAACGATGCCTAAAAGTGTTAATTTATTTTTCATGATTTTTCTTTCGTTTTTTTGTCATCCTGGGGCACGCACTTGGTGCGTGAGCCCGGGATCCATTTATTTCTTAAAATACAAAATTGTACAAATATGCTTATAAACTTCTTTAATATTCTTTATGGTTACCGGTGCAACAAAAATAGTGTTGTCTCCTGCAACGGTGCCAAGAACGAGGTCGTCTTCAAGAACATCAAGGAACTCAGCAACAAATGCTGCGCTTCCAGAATATGTTTTAATCACGATCATTGATTCATTGTGTGACACATCAATAACGGCAAGCCGTAAGATTTCTTTGCGTGCGTCAACGTCGGTTAAATCGTACACCATCTTGTTGTGGACATTCTTTTTGCCAATGCCACACTGAACCAAATCTCTGGAAATAATCGATTGATTCACAATAATGTCGTACTGCTTTTTAAGCAGCCCAACCAATGTTTCTTGATCTTCAATCAGATTGTTTTTGACGAGCTCTTTGATGGCATTGTGGCGTTCGGTAACTTTATCACTTGGCTTACGCATACAATCTCTCTTGGTTTGCTTGTTGAAAAGATCCAACAGAGCGTTTTACAATAGCTTTTGCAAGAATCTTTATTGTATCAAGTATTGGTAAAATACGCTGTTTTTTATCAATGATTTGAAGTGGAAAAATTGCGTGCAACAAGGGCAGTTCTGTGCAACCAAGCACAATTGCATCAAACGGTTTTTTATCAAAATAGCATTGTGCAAGGGCTTGTAACTGTGTGGCATCAGTAGCAGTTATGTTACCATCCATGATGTTTTTTATTACTGCGTCAACGATTGTGTTGTCTGCGAGTGAGGGTATGATGCAATCAATATTTTTATTTTTATACAAGTTTGTTTGTGCCGTCGTTTGACTACCAAGAATAAAAAGACGTGTTAGGCCAAGATCTTGTGCATGATTCATAGTTTCTTGGGCAATGTGTACAAAGTGAGGGATCTGAATTGTTACATCATTAAGAAATGCATGAAGGGTGTTACATCCGATGGCTGCAATAGCAACTTTTTGTTTTGTAAGATCATTAAAGCATATCTGAAGCTCTGCTGTGAGCTGATTGCGGACGGAGGCATTGTGTGCTTCAAGCATGTTACTTGTCGCCATGTTGCTAAACGGATAATTGAGCATAACGATTTCAGGAAAGTCGTTGTCATTTTTGCATCCGTATTGCTGCTGGCATTCATTGATGATTTCTTTGTACAGTTGGCAGCCTGCCATGGGGCCGGCACCACCTATAATTCCTATTTTCTTCATGAACTTACCTCCATTGATTGAATTTTTATTCATTATAAATTGAATATATATTCAAAAATGATTAAAGTCAAGGGTTTCTTAAATCGGGAATTAATGGATTGTGCGCTGTTTTAGATGATTATCTAGGTAAACCAGTTTTTCGTTTTATTTCTTCTTGGGCTATGAGATAGAGTTCATCTGGAAAAAATCTTTCGGGATGAGCGAGGATGTCATTTTGAAAGGTTTCAGCACTCATTTCTCTGAGCATTTCGGCAAATTCAGCTTGTTCCTTAATGGTCAGAGTTGCCCTCTGCATAGCAAGCATGTCAGTTTGCGTGAGTAGTACTGTCATGGCAGCAACAAGAAGTAGTGATTTTTTGCTTTTATTCATAAAAATCCCCCTTAGCTTTTATGCTCAATTTCTATGCAATTCCTACTTTAAAAGCATCAACGATAGTATCATCAATTGCAATACATTTTGAAAATTTAATTATTGCAGAAGTTGCTATTTTTGTGAGGCTCGTAGACTTCCAAAATATGTTCTTCTGTCTAGTACAAGCTGTATGATCTCGAGTTTAGCCTGAAGATTGTTTGCATCAGATCGCTTCAAGCATTCAGCTACCCTTTGAATGTTTTCAGTGGACAGGCGGTCGATTTCGTTAGCATATGTCAATTCATCGAATGTGCTTTGAGCGCGAGAGGCTTCTTGTGTGTTTACTTGATCCAGCAGCCTATTCATACCAAGTAGGTTAGTTTGTGCAGTGAGCATTATCATACCAGCAGTACAGAGTAATATTTTTTTGTTTTTATTCATAAAAATCTCTTAGTTTAATTTATAGATTCTATGCTTTCCAACTTTGATGGTCATGCCCGGTTTCCAGGTGATTTCAGCTTTAAAATCATTAACGACAGCGTCATCAATTGCAACAGATTTTGATTCAATGAGCCGTTTAGCTTCAGATGACGAGCTGATTGCGCCAAGGAGTTTGAGTAGGTCCACTATCCATAAGGGGTTTGCTGTACCGGCAGGCAGTGAAGCAGGTGTTGCAGCAGAGTAATCACGTTGCTGAAATACTGTTTCAAAATTAGCGCGTGCCTCTTGAGCGTCTTTTACTGACCAAAAGCGACCAACGATTGTTTCAGCCATATCTTTTTTAAGAGTCATGGGATGCAGGGTGTTTTCGTTAATACCCTCTTTCATGGCTTCGATATCAGCTTCAGTTTTGTTACCAAGTAGCAACCAGTAGCGCCACATAAGCTCGTCAGAAATTGACATCAGTTTGCCAAATGCAGTGCGCGCATCTTCCCAAAGGCCGATGTAGTTACCAAGGCTTTTAGACATTTTTTGAACGCCATCAAGGCCTTCAAGAATGGGTACCGTCATGATCACCTGAGCCTCTTGTCCAAAGTTTTCTTGTAGGTGACGGCCCATGAGTAGGTTAAATGTTTGATCGGTGCCGCCAAGCTCGATATCAGCTGTTAGCGCGACTGAATCGTATCCTTGCATGATTGGGTACAGGAGCTCGTGCATGCCAATGGCGACTTTATTTTCAAGGCGTTTTTTAAAATCTTCACGTTCAGTAAGTTGAGCAACGGTTACTTTACCACACAGTTTTATAACGTCAGCAAATGATAGCTGTGAAAGCCATTCGCTGTTGTAGCGTACCACTGTTTTTTTTGGATCTAGCACGCGTGAAATTTGCTGAAAGTAGGTCTCAGAGTTCTTTTTAATGTCTTCGTCAGACAGTACCGGACGGGTTTTTGACTTGCCGCTTGGGTCGCCAATGCGTGCTGTGTAGTCACCAATCAAGAAAATAACGGTGTGTCCAAGGTCTTGGAATTGTCGCATTTTATTAAGAACAACAGCGTGACCAAGGTGTAAGTCTGGAGCTGTTGGGTCCATGCCAAGCTTGATGATCAGTGGTTTTTGTTTTGCCAGTTTTTTTTCGAACTCTTGTTCGGGAAGCACCTGAACGATACCAGTTTTAAGTAACGTAAGATTTTTTTTAATGTCTGTCGTCATGAAAGTGTTCTCTTAGAAAATAAGGGATTTAAGGTATGTTTCGGTCCAATTCATGATAAAAAATAGAAACGCTTGCGTGTGAGGAAGCATAAGAAATGCAAGCAAGAGCAATAGTGAATAGCGATAAAGCCAGATAACAACTTGTGGAAAGCGTTTTGATAAAAGTGCAACAATCAGATGGCTTCCATCAAGTGGTGGGATGGGTAAAAGATTGAATACTCCAAGCATGATGTTAACTGAAGCGAGTGCTTTAAAAAACTGAAACACCGTGAGCGTGATTGCTGTGCTAAAAACAGCGATAGGAAAGAACTTGATGATAAGAAACGATGTTATCGCCAAAAACAGATTTGATAGTGGGCCAGCAAGTGCAGCAATGACCGAGTAGATGCGAGGGTATTTAAAATTATTTTGGTTCATGGGAACGGGGGTTGCCCAGCCAATTCTAAAAATAACTAAAAAGAGGAGGCCTAGTGGATCGACGTGTGCGAGTGGGTTAAGCGTCATGCGGCCAGCGCGCTTGGCGGTTGAATCACCGAGCCAGAATGCAACGACAGCGTGACAAAACTCATGGAATGAAACTGAAATTGCAAATACGGGAACTAGGATGGCGGCCTGCGCCAAAAAATGTGTCCAAGAGCCGTTCATCAGAATCCCTTACAGAATTAATGATAATAAAAGAAACATAGATTTCTTAATGAAAAATACTGTCATAATGATACCTCCAAAGAAGATATCACTTACTCCTGGTAAAAAGAACAAAGCAAGAAAAATAAAGAGTGCGTACTCTTCAAGCCACTGCACAATGTATTGCATTGATTGTGGCAGTGCGTATTTTAGTACTCTGCCGCCGTCGAATGGTGGAAGGGGGATGAGATCGATAACGCCAAAGAAGAGCGAGATATCAATAATTGTTCTAAAGATCTCATCAAGCGTAACAATCACATAGGGAGGGAAGCCATGCCAACGACTAAATTTAAGAAGAGGAATGGTGATGAAAGCAAGCAGCAAATTACCAATAGCGCCAGAAAGTGCCATGGCAGTGCCGCCAAGGCGATAGTTTTTGAATGAACGGTCATCGAAGGGAACGGGGATTGTCCAGCGTACGCCCATCATGATAAGCAGAATGAAGAGAATAGCACGAGGGATAGTATTGCCCAAAAGCCCGCCTAGAAAGAAGAACACAACCATGATAAGCAGCATGCCGTTCAGGTTGATGTGAGCAAGAGGGTTAAGGGTTAAGAAGCCGTAACGCTTTGCAGTATCGTCGCCCACCATTTTAGCAGTGAAGGCTTGGATGAAGCCGCGCCAGGTAAAGATGCTGATAAGCACCGGGAACAGTATTGCGATTTCGTTAAGAACAGCTAAAAACTGTTGCGTTTGCGTCAGTGATAAAGGCATGATCTATACTCATTTTAAAGTGTTAATAAAGGTTCAAGATACACGATTTTGGCCCCTGTGGTCAAATTCAGAGGAAGCTGATATTCTTTGCCTCTGCTAATTTATAGATTTTATTGATAGTTGATAGAAGGAAGCCTCTGATGAATTTTAAAAAATTAATGAGTGTTGTGGTTACGCTTTTTTTATTGATGAATGGCGTGCAGGCGATGGATTTAGCAAGGGCTGAGGCTGTTCGTGCTGTTGATTCGTGCAATCGAGATTTGGATAAATGTTTATCTGAGTGTTTTGAGGCTGTAGTCGGTGGTCAGTCCTATCTTTTGAAACTATGTTTAACAGAAAACGCATCGCTAGTTTTGCAAAAAGAGAGGCTTCTTGCTTCGTATGGTGGCAGTCGTCCTAGATCGCTTTTATTTGTAGCTATTTATCCAGATTTTGCAGTTAAAAGTAATAAAAAATTATCTAAATCTATTGATACTTCTGAAGAGGTTGTAGCGGTGATTCTTGATCTTGCGCAATCGACTCGATGTTTAAGAGAAATATTTAATATTAAAAGTTGTTATTCTGCAAGTCAGGACGTGTATATGACACCGTTTGAATTGGCTGTTCGGCTGAAGAAAAAAGATGTAGTTAGAATGCTTGTGCGGGCAATGGTAGAGAGCTTTAAATTAGGCTTAAAACAGGCGCAAGAAGCAGCATCAGGCTCTTTTGGGGAGCAGCTTGTGCGTGCATTTCCCAATATTCAAAATGTTTTAACATATGCTGAGCGCAAGGGTGATCAAGAGATAGAATACTTTTTAAGACAACTTGTGGCGTGCACAACGTTTGAAGAAGCAAAACTTTGGGTTACGACTTCTCTTCATCAAGCTGCGCAGTATGGGCGCACTGATGATCTTAGGCGAATTCTTTCTAAAATAGCTAATAATCCATCAAGCATTAATGCTCGAGATGAAAAGGAAAGAACGCCAGCCATTCTAGCTGCAATCAATGGACACGTTGGTTGTCTTAGACTTCTTCTTGCAACACAAGTAGTTGTCGTTACAGTACAAGATACATTTGGGATGACTGCGCTTAACTATGCTGAATGTAAGGGTCGTTTTAGTAGAATATATCACCACGCGTTGTATGGTGAAGGATTAGATAGAGCAAAAGATGCCTGGCACGTACCTTATGATTCAGTGCCCTATGTAGCATGCGCTCAAGCGATTCGAGAGTATCAGTCTAGCACATATTGTTCATTGCAGTGATAGTTGTTAAAACTAGGGGAAGCCATCGATGAATCTAAAAAAAATAATGAGTGTAATGTTTGTGTTTTGTTTAATGACAACGAGTACGCAAGCAATGGAATTGATGACGACGCTTGCGGAAGCTTTTGATGACAGTGCAAGAGCGCATTTCGGCGTGCTGCCAGCTAATGATTCAGAAGAAGTCGCGCAGGCTACTGTACCAGAGTCATTTACAAAATCGTCGACGGTGTCCGATAAAGGTGTTCGTATCGGAGAGTTGTTGAAAGAAGCTCTTTTTGGTGAAAAGGGGCAATGGAGTCTTGAAACACAGCGACGTGTAGCTTGGGATCTTTTGGAGTTCGCAAAAAAGTGTGAAGTGCTGCAAGAGGTGTTTAAGAAGCTAAATGAGATGAGTGATCTATCTAAAACTGATGATGAGCTGAGGAATTTTAATTTGATAAAGTCTTGGTGTCAGGAGTTGTTACAGTCCCCTTGATCTTTTAGATCGACATCTCCAAAAAATTTATTACTCTTGATCTTGATAATGTTCTTTGGCTTATTTAAAAGGAGAGTCATATGAAGTCATTAAGATCTAGGTTTTCTTGGCACGCAGTTCTGCACAACGTTCTGCCTCCCGCCATTCTATCATTTTTTACCTATCTTATTTACTACGCGTCGTTTAATTACCCATTCCAGTTTGATGATATTCCAAACATCTCTAAGCGATTTACGGTTCGCGGTGATGATGCCTTATCGCGTTGGTGGTATCACTCACGCTGGTTTGTTGATTGGCTTAACAATCTTAATTTTAGAATTGGTCGTTTTGAGCCGTTCTATTATCGCGTGATTAACGTGACTATTCACGTTCTTGCTGGTTTGTGCGTGTTCTATCTGATCAAGACTTTGTGCAAGCAGTTAAAAGAGGGCTCGTTTTTACGTGATCATGCTAGCTTAATTAGCTTTACCAGCGCAGCTCTATTTTTATTACACCCTGTGCAAACACAGACTGTGTCATATGTTATTCAAGCGCGTCTTGAAGGCATCGCAAGTCTTTTGATTTTGCTGACGTTGCTTACCTATGTTAAAGGCATGATTGCAAAGAACACTTGGGTAAAGGGGATTTACGGAGCTCTGTTTGTTGTTTGTACCTTTGCGTCGTTTGGAACAAAAGAGCTTGTTATTGTTCTGCCAATGTTAATGTTACTGATTGATTGGGTTTTTCTTGCTCAAGGTAATTGGGGTGTTTTTAAACAACGCTTGTACATGTATATGGGTGTTGGAATATTCTTTGCGCTTCTTGTTGTGAACTATATTGGGTTTGCCAGAGTTAAAGAGATCTTGTCATTCAGTGGCGGGCAGATGAATAATTTGGGCAATATCCTAACGCCTAATCATTTTGATTTGATTACGCCATGGTCATATTTTATTTCAGAGTTTCGCGTTGTTTTGCACTATCTTATGATTTTCTTGTTCCCTGTAGGTATCAGTGTTGAATACGACTGGAAGCTTGCTCCAAGCTTTTTTACTATGCAGGTTATATTGCCTTTCATAGTACTTGCTGCCATTTGGTACGGCATTGTGTATGCGTTGCAAAATAAAAAATATCCAATGGTAACCTTTGGATTACTGTGGTTTTTTATATGTGTGTCTCCACGTTCTACGTTAATTCCATGCGCAGAGCTTGTGTGTGATTACAAAGCATATCTTGCCGGTCTTGGTATTCTTTTTCCTCTTGCAATTGGCATGGTGTATGGCTTGAATAAAGCGTGGGAGTCTCTTAAAAATGCTCCATCATGGTTGCACAGGTACGAATTTCGCTTTGCAACACTTTCTATTTTGATGTTAGCTGTTGGCGGTACTGCTTTCTTGCGTAATAAAGTTTGGGAAACAAGTGTTGGTTTTTGGCAAGATAATGCTGCAAAGGCACCAAAAAAGGCGCGTATTTTTAATAACATGGGCGTTGCGTTGTGTGAGGCTGGTAGACCAGAAGAAGCAGTTGCTTCATTTAAACACGCCATTGAACTGGATCATCTTTACGCTGATCCATACAGCAATATGTCGGTTGCGCATTCTATGTTGGGTCAAACCGATGATGCCATTAACGCGCTTAAAGCTGCAATTCGTCTAGCTCCAAATTATCCTGAGGCGTACAACAACTTGGGAACATTGCTGATTGATAGAAAACGTTACGACGAAGCTAAGCAGTCATTATCTCTTGCTATTCAGATACGTCCCCATTACGGCAAAGCGTATTATAACCTTGCTCGTATGTATGAAGAGTTGGGAGATCGTCAGATGGCATGGCAGCATTTAAAGAATGCAACGCTTGGTGATTTTGATGTGCCAGAAATGTTTATTAAGCTGGGACATTTAAGTTTAACGCTTAATAAATACGATGAAGCAATTAAGGCCTATGAACGTGTTTTATCGTCAGGTCCTCAAGATGATCAAGTGGTGTTTAACTTGGGTAATGCATATTACATGTCTGGCAATCATGATGCTGCACAAAGATTGTATGAGCATTTGATAAAAAAAGATCCGCTTGATGGGCGTTATGCATACAACCTTGGAGAGGTTTACTTTGTTAAAAAAGATTTCAAGAGCGCTTGTGAGGCGTTCAAAAAAGCAGCAGAAGTTCAAAAACCTGTTCCACAGGGTTTTTTTAGAGTTTCTAATTGCTTAGAAGCGATGAATAAATTTAATGAAGCACGTACATACTTGAACTCTTTGTTTAGTTCTAATCTTGATAATAATTTTAAACGTCTGGTGCATACAGAACTCGCGCGTTTAGATTTGCAGCAAAAAGTTACTGAAGGCAAGGGCAGTGTTAAATTTAATGATTTGAAACAGGCTTTAGGCAATATTCAAAAGAGCGTTAAAAAAGCGAAGGCCTAAATGGATCCCGGTCCCGAGCTCGACGAGGGATAGCCCGGGATGACAAGAGAGAGCGGGATTATGCTCTGGATGAAAAAATAAGTGAGGGAGAAGTAAGATGAGCGATGGCTTGGGGTCTGTAAAAAAAGGACACGCGCACTATCTATTTTTCTTTGGCGCCCCCTTTGTATTATCGATTACAACCATCGCCGTTTACTTTGATTCATTGTGGTACGGATTTATTTTTGATGATCTTCCTACCATTGTTAATTGTATTCATCCAAGCAGTATTGATTTTAAGAACAGTTTATTTAGCAATTCGCGCTGGGTATCTTATTTACTCAATCAGCTCACGTATGCTTACTGGGGCATGCATCCATTTGCGTATCGCGCCGTCAATCTTCTTGTTCATGTATTCACGGGCATCTTAGTTTTTATATTGCTGGTGCGTTTATTTAGATGCGCAACAAAAAGTGTTTTTTTGCATGAACACTCTTGGTTTATAGCAACCATATCAAGCATGCTTTTTTTACTACACCCTGTGCAAACACAAACGGTCACTTACATCACACAAATGCGCTTTGAGGGTTTCGTAACGTTTTTTATCATGGCTGTGCTCACTACATTTGTTTTTGCAGCGACAACTAAAAATAGATTTTTAAAATACATGTTGTATGGCGTTTCATTTGTTTTGTCAGCATTTGCTACGGGCACTAAAGAAATTATTATAGTTTTGCCTGCTTTAGTAATACTCGTTGATTGGTTTTTTATTGCACAAGCTGAATGGATAAAACTTAAGCCACGTGTGTTGATCTATGCCGTGTATGCATGCGTGGTGTGGGGACTTTTTTTAAAGTACGGGCTTTTAAAACCTGACGTGGTCAAAGTATTGGTGACGCATCCTTTGCATTGCAACAGTGGTAACGTGCTTACTGCACATGCGCATGAACTGATTGATATTGTCTCGTTTGCATTGTCTCAATTTAAAGTTTTAATGCATTACATCACCATATTCTTTTGGCCGGTTAATTTAAGTTTTGATTACGATGTAAAACTGGTAAGGCACATTGCAGATGCAGATTTTTGGGCACCAGCATTGGGCATCTTAGCCTTTTTGGGCATGCTTGTGCTGTGGTATCGTTCATGGTCTACGCGTGTTTTAACGTTTGGTGGGCTGTGGTTTTTTATTGTTATGCTTCCGCGCACAAGTATTGTTCCAAGTACAGAATTGATGTGCGACTACAAAACATTTCCAGCGTCGTTGGGGATGATGGTTATTATTGCTTATTGTATTGCTTACTTTACGGTGCATTTAGTGCGTGCATGGCCTATGGTTAATGCACTTCTGCATGTACGTGGAGCGTTAATTGCTGTACAATGCTGTGGATGTCTTTTACTTGCGTGGGCAAGTAACGATCGTACGGAGGTTTGGAGTTCTGAGGTTGTCTTTTGGAAAGATGCATTAGAAAAAAGTTCTAAAGCGCGTGTTTTAAATCATTATGCTGCGTCGCTTTTGCATGATGGTGAAATTGGCTGTGCAATTGAACATTTTAATAAGGCAATTGAAAAAGATGATTGGTATGCAGATCCTCACCTGAATTTGGGAACAATTTATCAGGCTCAAAATAAAATTGATCAAGCTTTGCATCATTTTAACCGTGCGGTCGAAATTGGCCAAGGGCATCGTGAGTTAGATAACAAAGATTAGAGGGTTAGATGTCGATGCTTCAAGAATTTAGTTTATGGGAAAAAAAGATTAAAGACGGTATAGAGCTAGCGAACGATTTTTATGCAGCTCATGGTTCTAGATTACCTAAAAACATACGTAAAATTTTGTTTGTTGGCATGGGTGGTTCGGGTATTGCCGGGCGCATTTTTAAGATGCTTCTTGAAAGCAAGCCGGGCTTGTTAGTCACTACGGTTGATTCTTCTACGCTGCCAGGGCATGTCGATACAGATACTTTAGCTATTGTTACATCGTATTCGGGCAACACCTGGGAGACGCTCGATGTACTTGATGCTCTGACTGCCAAGTTTATTCCCACCATAGTTATGGCACATGGCGGTAAGGCAATAGAGAAGGCTGAAGTTAAAAACTTACCCTTTGTTCTGCTTCCAGAGTCTCTTACCCCTCGTAGCTCACTGGGTACCACAATAGGCTTTTTGAGTACTTTTTTTGAAAAAATGGGTATTGCTTCAACCGGGCAGTGGGCTTTGGACTGGATCGATGTGGTTAAAAAGTACGCTCCTGCTTTTGCCGAATCTCGCTATTTTGAAGATTTTTTGAATTTTGCCCAGGGTGCTGATTTTTTTTATGTTCTTGGGGTAACCGGTGACAGTGCTGCTGCGGCTTACCGGGCAGCAACGCAATTTCATGAAAATAGTAAGATTCCAGCTGCTTATGCAGAGTATCCAGAGATGGCTCATAACTTGTTAGTTGGGCTTGGTATGGTTCAAAACCCTCCCAGGGTCCTTGTATTGCACACCGACTTCCTGGCGCCCAGGGTACAGGCCGGAATTCGCGTAATGAGCGATATTTTGAAGGAAAAACGGGTTGCCCTTTACAAGCCACCGGTTTTAGGGGATAATTTTGAACAGCAACTGTTTGCCATCGTTCTATGGGCAGATTTTGCCTCATACCACCTTGCAACGGCGCGTGGCGTCGACATTGTGCGTGTGGCTGTAATAGAAGATTTAAAGCGTCGTCAGCAGATCAACCGAATTTAATTGAGGTAGTATCGTATGAAAACAGGAATTCATCCAGAAGTTCATCAAATTACAGCACGTTGTGTTTGTGGTAATGGTTTTGAAACAATTTCTACACAACAACGTCTTGAAGTTGATATCTGTTCAAACTGTCATCCGCTCTTTACTGGTCAACAAAGATTCGTTGATACAGCTGGACGTATTGAAAAGTTCCAACAGAAATTTGCAAATGCTGCTAAGGCTGCTACAGCAAAAGCTGCTGCCAAAAAACAGAAATAATAATCGAGCATCATGCTTGATTGGAAAAAACTGGCAGAAGAGTATGACAGTCTTGTCGATATTTTAGCTGATCCAGGGCTTGAGCAAAAAATTCGTGCTCAACATCAAAAGCGCTCTTCTTTGTTGAATACGCTTCTTGGTTTGCATAAGCAGATTGAGGGGTGCGACAAAGTTATAGCAGACTGCAACCAGTCACTTGCACAAGATTCTGGTGATATGCGTGAGTTGTACCAGCAAGAAGTTGCTGATGCAACTCAACAAAAACTGTCTTTTGAGCGTGAGCTTGAAGATATGTTATATCCATCAGATCCTAAAGATGACCGCTCTGTGTTCGTAGAAATACGTGCAGGAGCCGGTGGGCAAGAGGCAGCTCTGTTTGCAGGTGATCTTTTTAGAATGTATTCAAACTATGCTATTGCCAAGGGATGGGAAGTTTCGGTTGTTGAAGAAAGCTTTACTGATCTTGGTGGCTATAAAGAGCTGATCATTCACGTCAAAGGCAAGCGCGTTTATAAATATCTTAAATTCGAATCTGGCGTTCATCGCGTGCAACGCGTGCCTAGAACTGAGGCCGCTGGACGTATTCACACTTCAACAGTAACCGTTGCGGTATTGCCAGAGCTTGAAGACGTTGAAGTTACTATTAATCCGCAAGATTTGCGTATTGATACCTATCGCGCTGGAGGCGCTGGCGGGCAGCACGTTAATAAAACTGACTCTGCTGTGCGCATAACCCATATTCCGTCAGGTCTTGTTGTGGCGTGTCAGGACGAACGTTCTCAGATTAAAAACCGCTCAAAGGCCATGAAAATTTTGCAAGCGCGTCTGTTTGAACAAGATAGAGAAAAGAAGGCTGCTGAGCTGAGCGCCGTGCGCAAGCAACAGGTTGGGACTGGGGATCGCGCAGAAAAAATTAGGACGTATAATTTTCCACAAAATCGTATCACTGATCATCGCACTGAAATAACGCTTAAGAAGTTGGACAGGGTTATGGAAGGTGATCTTGATGATATGATTAATCCATTGGTTGATTGGGAACGTGCTCAGCGCAAAGAGCATACGGTCGTTTAATTCTCACAAACATTATTTTTTTTGATATAGTTGAGCGCAATAATAGTTATTTTTTTTGGCGCACACATAGAAAGGTTATTTCATGTTTGATTGGTTGCTGGCTGATAATCGTTACATGAGCTTAGTGGGTATCATTGCCATTCTTGGATTTGCATTTTTGTTCTCTTCAAATCGTCGCGCTATCAAGCCACGTTTGATTGTTAATGCTTTAATAATGCAGTGCTTACTTGCTCTTTTTATTATTAAAACCACAGTGGGTCACGCTATTTTTTCTTCTATTTCTAGAGAGGTTGAGGCGCTGTATCATTTTGCCGACCAAGGTTGCTCGTTTGTTTTTGGCAGGCTTGCTGATACAAGTGGACCCTGGGGGTTTGTTTTTGCAATCAAAGCGCTACCAGTTATTATATTTTTTGGCGCCTTAATGTCAGTGTTATTTCACTTTGGTATTGTTCAAATTATTATGCGCGGCATGGCGTTTGTGATTAAGCCTATACTTGGCACATCGGGTGCTGAAACATTGTCAGTTGCTGCAAACAGTATGATTGGCGCAACAGAAGCTCCATTATTAATTAAACATTATTTGCCCCGCATGACCAGATCTGAAATGACAACGATTATGGTGAGTGGCATGGCTCATTTGACCGGTTCGCTGCTTGCGGTGTACGGCATGATGGGTGTGCCGATTGTTCATTTACTTTCAGCAAGCATTATGGCTATTCCTGGCGCAATTTTGATCTCTAAAATGTTAACACCAGAGACAGAAATTCCAGAAACACTTGGTGGTCAGCCATTAAAAATGGAGCGCCAAACAAAAAATGTGCTTGATGCAATTTCATCAGGTACCACTGATGGTTTAAGTCTAGCGGTCAACGTTGCTGCTATGCTGATAGCGTTTATCAGTTTAATGGCGCTTGTTGATGCAACGTTAGTGTGGTCTACTGGTTTGGTTTTAACGCAGGGCATAGGGTTGAACGATATTTTTGGCACATTGTTTTATGGTGTTGCTTTTTTAATTGGTATTCCAATGGCAGACTGTTCAAGCGCAGGCATATTGCTTGGCCAAAAATTAGTTATTAATGAGTTTGTTGCTTACTCAAGCATGATCAAAATGGCTTTGTCTGAGCGTGCAGTTATTATTTTGACCTACGCGCTTGCAGGTTTTTCTAACTTTTCAGTTATTGGCATTCAGATTGGTGGCATTGGTGCAATTTGCCCAGAAAAGCGTTCGATGTTGATTAGTCTTGGCATGCGTGCGTTGCTTGGCGGAACATTGGCTAACCTGTTGAACGCTTCAATTGCTGGTCTGTTTGTTTAAAAGAAATTATGAAAATAGCAGTTTTAATTTCTGGTGGTGTTGATAGCTCTGTTGCTTTACGATTGTTAAAAGATCAAGGCCATCAGCTTGAAGCTTTTTATCTTAAAATTTGGCTCGAAGATGAACTCGCATTTCTTGGCACCTGTCCATGGGAAGAAGATCTTGCCTATGCACGTGCTGTGTGTGAGCAGGCCGGTGTGCCACTGCATGTTGTATCGCTGCAAGAGGCTTATTGGAACATCGTAGTAAAGTATACGATCGACGAAGTAACCAAGGGCCATACGCCAAGCCCAGATATTTTATGCAATCAGCACATTAAATTTGGTGCGTTCTTTCAGGCGATTGATAGTTCGTTTGATGCGATTGCGACGGGTCATTATGCATGGATTGAACATCGTGATGGAACCTGTCCCGAGGAGCCCGGTAGGGCGTCTCGAGGGGTTGCGCATCTTATGAAAGCAAAAGATCCTGTAAAAGATCAGACCTATTTTTTATCAAATCTTTCTCAGTTACAATTGTCTCGTTTAATTTTCCCGCTTGGCAAGCTTACCAAACCTGAGGTTCGTGCGCTTGCTGAAAAATATGATTTTCCTAATAAAAATCGTAAAGACAGCCAGGGGATTTGCTTTTTGGGCAAGATTAAATTTTCAGACTTTATTCGTCATCATGCCGGGACTAAAGTTGGTGATTTGATTGAATTTGAGACTGGTGAAAAAATCGCAGAGCACGAAGGTTTTTGGTACTACACCATTGGCCAGCGCAAGGGGCTTGGGCTTTCGGGCGGGCCATGGTTTGTCGTTAAAAAAGACCCTGTAAAAAACATTGTGTATATCTCAAAAAATTACTACACGTCTGACAAAGTTCGTAATCAGTTTGACGTTGATTCATGCAACTGGTTGCTTGATGTTCCACCTGCAAAGCATGAATTGCAAGTAAAAGTGCGCCATGGCGAAGCTTTTTATAATGCTACACTTGACCTGCGTGATGCACATTCTGGTACAGTTAAAATTGATGGCAATGATCAAGGCCTTGCGGCTGGTCAGTTTGCTGTTTTTTATGATGGTAATGAATGTCTTGGTTGTGGTGTTATTGCTGAGTAGGTAGGCGCTTGTAATGATGTTATTTCAAATATTTTCTTTTCTTTTGAGCCTTTGCTTTTTCAACCAAAACCTTATTGCGATGCAGCAGTTTAATCCACGTGATTATGTTGTATCTAAACGTAATTCTCAAAGAAGAGTTGTTGAGGAGCGCAATTACAAAAAGAAGGTTGTTAGGAGGCGCCATTATAAAGGAGAAGTTGTTTGGTATTCGCAAATACAGTGTTTGATGCGAAGCGGTGAGACGCAGAAGGTGATAGATATTATTGATAGGCTGCATGAATATGATCAGCAAAATTATACAACTTTTTTACGAAAAGCTTTTTTAGAGGAAGGTGTGCAGGGTTGGACTTTATTACATCTTGCAGCAGAAAAAGATGATGTTGTTGTGGCTTCAAAAATTATTGATCTTGCCAGGACGTTAAATATTTTAGAAGAAGTTCTTTATTGTCAAAATTCTCCTAGAAGGTCCCCACATCAAGTGGCTTGTGATGTGGCTTGTGCAAAATCAGGAGTGGCTGTTTTGTTGCATGAAGCGATGATTGCTGATTTGAATTTAGACTTCAGAAGTCAAGAGGCAGGATGCTCAAGAGCTGAATCATGTTGGGAAGATCCAAAATCTTTGGGTTTAAGTTCAGATGCAGATATTGATGAAGGTGATGGTGCAGGCGAATGGGATGATGTTCTTAAATATTCAAGGTGGTATCAAGTTAAGGATTTGATTGCAATAATGATAGATCCGGAAGATCGCGAGGATGCTGAATGGGCTAAGCGTCAATTACTGGATGATTATTACTTGCCTATTATTTTTACTGAGAAAATTTATGATAATGGGCTTTATTCTGGATTACAATGGTTTACTAAACGGTGTCTTAGTGATTTAGTTATCACTTTAATGGATAAAGCCACTACGTATGATAGACAACATTCTACAACCCTTGTCAAACAAGCTCTTCTGTTTAAAGGAATTCAAGGGTTCACTTTATTGCATTTTGCAGCAGGAAAAGGATTCCTTGTTTTGGTTAAAAAAATTGTTGCAGTGGCTCATGAGCTTGGGATTCGTGATGCTGTTCTTGGTGCTAAACTAGAAAATGGGCGTACACCATTGGAAGTTGCACAATGCTTTAGACATGCTTCGGTGGTTGATTTTATAGTTAAGCTATAATTGGGCTTATTTATTCCGCCATGCATAAATCATCATTCCAGCATTAGGTCCTTGCACAAACGGCACAGTAACCTCGCTGTGAATCATATATTTAAAATTATCTTCATCGAGGTAGTCTAAAATTTCGGTTAAATCATTATTTGGGTTGCCGTTGTCGTGGTACTCAATAATCATTTGATCGATAAGCTCAAGTTTTTTATTGAATGCAAGATCACGCATCACAGCGCCTTCAGCCCCTTCGATGTCTATTTTTACAAAATCAACTTTGCAATCAATGTAATCAGACAAGCAAACAGCATCGACGGTGATTCCATCACTTTGTTGTGTATCAATTTTCATGCCTGGGTGCCCTGGAGCGTTTGCTGAGCGTGCAAATTGAACAGTGCCTCTGTTGTCATACAAGGCAACGTGGTGGACGGTTACGTTGTGCAAATGGTTATCTGTTATATTTTTTTCAAGTGTTTTAAATGTTTCAGGATGTGCTTCGAAGCCTATAATTTTTGCTTCTGGGTAGAGTGATTTAAAGAATAAAATCGAAATGCCAATGTTGCTGCCACAGTCGATTATGACGGGGTTTGGTTTTGTGTTTGTGAAAGCGTATACGTTGCGTACAAAAACTTCATGCACCAGAAGTGAAAGATCGTAGGGCGAGAAGTAGTTTATGGTCAGCGGGCCGTATGTGCATTGGCGGGGGACGTAGTCCTGCTCAGTCAGTTGTTCTTTCATAAGCTTGCCGTAGAGCAAAAAGGTTGCGCCTAGTGATGGGAGGTTTGCAGATGCTGACGATGATTTTTCTAAGAGTGCCGTTTTGACGAGTGCACCTGTTCGTAAAATCATGCGATTAGAACGATACGAAGAGGTGTACATGGTTACTATGAGAGCGCCTAGGCAAAGAAAGATGGCTAAGAATAATAAAACTAAAGCTTTTTTGATGGACATGTGATCTCCTTTTTTATTTGATATAATGCTACATCAGAATTAATAAGTCCAATAATGATTGTGTGAATTTTTATGAAAAAACCTCTGATTCGTCACGGTCGATATTACAACACGCTGAGTGACTCTATTTTGGTGCGTTTAAAAGACGTGCTGCGTGTTGCAGGGCGTGTTTCTGTTCAAAAGCTGCGTGGTGAACGATCAGTAGAAAAGCTTTTGATGATCGAAGAGGTTATTACTCAGTGGGTAATGGCAAAAGAGGTTACGCAGCCTACTGTTCAGCCGGTTGTTACGTGGCTTGGGCATGCGACTTTTTTGATTCAAATCGCTGGGGTTACGATAATCACAGATCCGGTTTTTTTTAATTTGTCTGGCATGATGAAGCGCCTTATGCCTCTACCCATGCGTCTTGAGGAGCTGCCTCCTGTCGATATAGTTTTGCTTTCACACAATCATCGTGATCATCTTGATGAAGCTAGTATGAATTATCTAAAACGTTATCAGCCTGTTGTGTGTGTGCCCTTAGGTGACGAATCATGGTTTTTGACCCGTGGGTTCAATCATGTTCATGGTTATGAGTGGTGGGAGCAGCGTACCATTAAAGATGTAACGCTTACGTTTTTGCCAGCTTCTCACTGGTCTGGCCGTGGTGTGCGTGATGTTAATCGTTCGCTCTGGGGGAGTTGGATGATACAAGCTGGTGGTTTTACCCTCTATTTTGCTGGCGACACAGCTTATGCAGAACATTTTAAAGCGATTGGGCAGCAGTTTCCATCGATTGATGTTGCTTTACTTCCCATAGGTCCTGAAGAGCCACGTTTTTTAATGAAAGATTCTCATACCGGTGCCCTTGAAGCTATCCAGGCCTTTATTGATCTTGGCGCGCATCAATTTGTTCCTATGCACTGGGGAACCTTTGCTTTTGGTCTCGATACCTTCACACTACCCATTGAGCGCCTGAGGGCGTTTTGGGTTGAGCATCAAGATCGTTTGGTTGGCAAAATTTTGTTATTGCCTAAATGTGGACAAGTTATGCAATTTACATTTGAGCGTGAACAATAATGATAGCTTTATTACTCTTGGTAGCAGATTGCATTGCACATGCTCTATTTCACGTTCCTGTGCTGTACAGCGTCTTGGTGTATGCCATATATCGTTTATTACGGGATGAAGAGTGCTGGTATAGCCCTGGTTGGTATGTGGCTTTGGTCTGTCTCTTATTAGAAGATTTTATACTTTGGGGACGCCTAGGCCTAACATTTATGGTTTTATGCCCCCTTGTTTTGCTTGTGATGTTATTGAGACACAAGCTATTTCATGCAAAAACCCTGCTTTTTACTGGTTTTATCACTCTTTTTTTTATGTTATACGACTCACTTATCAATCAGGTGGTTTTAGGCCACTTTGCCCTTAATGGCGTGACAATCAGCAAGATTTTGATTAACCTAGTGTTAGGATATGCTATTTTTTGGGGAACGCGGGGCAATCGCTCCTTGCTTGTCAAGGGGAGGAAAGTCTGGACTCCTAACAGGAAAGATGCCTCATGAGGCCGATAGACTTGTTCTAAAGGCACAAATGAGGGGGGTGTGAGCTCACGGAGAGTGCCACAGAAAATAAACCGCCCTTCGAAGCTTTAGCGTAGTAGGGTAAGGGTGAAACCGTGCGGTAAGAGCGCACGCTTGGTCTTAGTGATAAGATCATGGGAAAACCCCATCTGGAGCAAGACAAAATAGGCACGTTGCGCGCCTCCTGTTCGCTATAATGTGCGGGTATGTCGCTTAGATAAATGGTTGCCACTTTTATTAAAAATAAAAGTACAGAATCCAGCTTATAAGTGCTCCCCAAGAAGCAGTCCTGCAGTAGACATCATTTGATAACAGTTTTAAAGCACTAAGATTATAAATGAACATATTTTTTAAAAGCATCTTGTTTGTGAGCATGATAACGGTTGGACAGCAGGCGGCAGCAGAAACTGATGTTATCGATTTTTTAACTAAGCGTGATCTTGAACTTGTTGATTCTGTAAACCAAACACATAGTGGTGTTGCCGGTGTACTTGATCATACTCAGACCAATGCTGGCAAAGCACTTTTGCGTGAAATGCTCTCCAATCCCTTAACTGATGTATCTATTATTATCCAGCGGCAACAAGCAATTAAAGCTTTAGTAGATGATCCTGAGCTTCTTAAAACGATTAAAGATCAGCTTGCTTGTGTAGCGTTATATGAAAATTCTATGACGTTTTTTGATCCTGAACAAACGCCAATATCACTTTCGACTGTCATACAAAGTTTTCAGTACAGTACCTCATTTTTAAAAAGATTTAATGCTAGTGCTTTTGCTCTTGATGCCCGTCATATAACGCATAGCTTTAGCCCTTTGATTGTGTTTATTTTTGAGTTTGGGGTGCTCCATTTTGCCGGTGAATATTTGACGAGTCACAGTCATGATGGTCACGATCATCATGATCACGGGCACGATCATGACGGCCACGATTGTGTGCAGTGTATGGAAGCTCACCCCGATTCTTCATGGATTGTTAAAACTCTGGTCAATCTTGCTAAGGCTGGCCATATTGCTTTGCATTTGGTCAACATTAAAGACATGGTAGAGTTTATTAGTGCAAAAATGGCTGTTATGAACTTGGTGTATCAAGAGTTACGGTCACTGCATGAAGTTGTACATACAACTGATCATATCTGTCAGACTGTGCGAAAAAACCAGGCGCTAGACGGTATTATTGCTACAGAGGCTTTAACTGTTTTTGATTCATTTTTGCATAATGATTACTTTGTAGAAATGCCTGGTGAAGACAATTGTCTTTCTCTTGATTCACTTGTAGGGCCTACACTTGTGGCCTATGCAGAGGCGCAAAAAAACAGTGAAGCTCTTACGACGCTAAGAGACAGTATAGCTCTGCTTGATGTGTACTGTTCACTTGCTTCAGTTATTATTGATGCGCAGGGGAAGAAAGCACATTTTTGCTTTGCTGAGTTTATTGACTCTTCAGAGCCTTATTTAGACATGGTTGATGGCTGGCATGTTATGTTGGCTCCAGAAAAAGTTGTTACTAATACGTTCAGTGCAGTTGGTTCACGTGGGGGCAAATATGTTCTGTCAGGTCCAAACTGGTCAGGAAAATCGAGCTTCTTGCGTACACTTGGTTTGAATGTCGTCTTGGCTCAATCATTTGGTATAGCTGCGTCTGATCGATTTGTGCTTAAGCCATGTAATAAAATTCTTTCATTTATGACCATAGCCGATGACATGGCAACAGGGCAGTCTAGTTTTGTTGCTCGCATGGTGCGTGCTGATGCGGTTACTGCGCAGCAATCTGCTTTACAGCCAAATGAATGTGCGCTGGTATTGCTTGATGATAGCGTAGGTCAGGGAACAGTGGCTGAGCGTGGTGAGGCTATAGCGTATGAATTTATTAAACATATGGGTGCGTATAAAAACAATATCGTGCTTGCAGCGACGCATTTTGATCGCGTAAAATCGCTTGGTAGCGAAAATGATAGCTGTTTTGGGAATGTTCGCATGCGTGTTGTTGTTGATTCTGACGGAGTTTCTCATGGATCTTATGTTCTTGAACCTGGAATAAGCAATGCTCAAGAGGTTGGCGTTTTAACGTGAAATATGTCGAGAAAGCTGAGATAAAGAGATCCTCAAAGAAATTGCTGTGGGCGTTGCCCTTTGTGGCTTTTATCATAGGCTATGCGGTGAGTGACTATTTCTTGCATAAGGCTGATTTACTAACGCCAAATGTTATTGGTAAATCGCTTGATCAAGCGATTGTGCTTCTTTCTGGACAGTCATTGGGGATTCGTTTACTGGCAACTCGTGAAGATCAGACCTTGCCAGAGGGGGTTATTCTTGATCAGCTTCCCTCTCCTTCTCAAAAAATTAAGACTAATCAGAATGTTTTTGTGACGCTCTCTACCCGTCGCCAACTGTGTCGAATGCCTGATTTTTGGGGAAAAAAGCAGCGTGATGTGGTAGAAGAGGTGTCTAAAAAGGGCCTTGAGGTTGAGGAGGTGCATGTGCATAGCAATTATCCGCAAACGATGTGCGTTGGCCAATATCCAAGCGCTGGATGTGAGCTTACAGATAAAAAGGTTCAGGTTTATATTTCTGAAGGAAAGCACTCGCTGGGCATTATGCCTTTGCTTGTGGGGGTGCCCCTTAAAACGGTTCAGGAAGCCTATAAAAAATTTGATGCACGCGTTGAAATTTTTCACGCTTCTCCGGTTACTGACGATCATGACTGTTCAAAGTGTGTAATAGTCGACCAGCAGCCTGTTTCTGGTGCTGTGGTTGATATGGGGCGTGGGCTACGCATTCAGGTGCTAGTCAGTGAGGCTTAAAAAGCTGATCTGGGCAACGAAATCTAAGCTTTACTTTGTTTATCAATTGAGTAATATTGAAAACACAAGTTTTTGACCCAAACCCTATATCTAAGAAGGTTAGTTGATGAGTGATACACATTCACACGGATCCCATGCGCATGGCAACGAGGTTTTAGAGCATCATACTACCGTAAAAGGTGAGCTTTTGTGCCATTTTCCTTATGCGATTTTTTTCAGTTGCGTTTGCGATGATCTGTTTGAGCTTGCTGTCATTCGTTTCTACTTCTTCAGAGCAGGGTGTTTTAAGTTATCGCCTTTTTCACAATTTCCATTTTTTTGCACTTGTTGTTTGCCTCTACTGGAACCATGTTGACGTTTCGTCGTTTTTCACGCAATGTTGGCCTTGGCTTGTTGGTTGGTTTTTTAGTGCCAGCAGTTTTTTGTACGGTTTCAGATGCATTTTTACCTTACTTGGGTGGCAAAATGGTAAATCTTGATATGCATTTTCATTGGTGCTTTTTGAGCCATCTTGATACCGTTCTTCCGTTTTTGTGCATAGGTATGATTAATGGCTGGGTGATGAGTAGTCATCCAACAAATTTGCATCTTTTTTATTCACTTGGATTCCATTTTATTCATATTTTTATTAGCTCCATGGCTGCCATTCTTTATCTTGTAAGCTTCGGCTTTTCAGACTGGTGGGCACACATGGGTTTTGTGTTTCTTTTCTTGATTGGGGCGGTGTTGGTTCCGTGTACATTGTCAGACATCGTTGTCCCTATGATTTTTGCCCGATTTAAAAAAGCACCTAAGGCGTCATAACTGACATGCATGTGCTGATGTGCGTAAGGAAATAACCATGAGATCGATTAGACTTGAACGTGTGTGTAAGGCTTATAATGGTGAAGTTGTTTTAGACAATTTAAGCCTAGAAATTCCTTTGGGCCAGTTCTTTGCTTTACTGGGACCTAGCGGTTGCGGTAAAACAACTATCTTGCGCCTTATTGGTGGGCTTGAGATGGTAGATTCGGGTAAGATTTTCTTGGGTGATGAAGATATAACAAATCTTCCTATTCACAAGAGAAAAATTAACACAGTTTTTCAACAGTATGCTCTATTCCCACATTTAACAGTTTTTGAAAACGTTGCGTATGGCCAGCGTGTTCGCGGTGTGAGCAATGATTTAATTAAGTCTAAGGTTGCTGAAGCGTTAAAGATGGTGCGTCTACAGGGCTTTGAATCTAAGTATCCACGTAATCTTTCTGGTGGTCAGCAACAACGTATTGCCCTTGCTCGTGCTCTTATTAATCAGCCAGAGGTGTTGCTTTTAGATGAGCCGCTTGCAGCACTCGATTTAAAGCTTAAAGAAGAGATGTTGATGGAGCTAAGCTCTTTGCAAGATAAGCTTAATATGACGTTTGTTTATATCACACACGACCAATTTGAAGCACTTACTGTCTCTGATCAAATGGCAATTATGAATGTGCAGGGTGATATTGAGCAGATGGGCACGCCTAAAGAGATTTATGAGTTCCCTGTATCGCGCTTTGTAGCAAACTTTGTGGGTAATACTAACATCATTGAAGGTAAGCTCCACATTGTTGATAATGCGTATCGTGTAGAAGTTGAGGGTCTTGGACTTTTTGGTGTGTATACGCCAAGCGAAAAGTTTTGGATGATTCCTGGTTGCCGTTTGTACATGAGCTTGCGCCCTGAGAAAATTTTTATTAGTAAGCAAACAAAAGAGGGCTTTGCAAACCATCTTATTGGTAAAGTTGTTGATATTATTTATTATGGTCGTTCAACACAGTACCGTGTAAGGCTTAAGAATGGTCAACTGATCCTTGTTTTTGAGCAAAATGAAGAGCACTTTCCACAAGAAAGCATCGACTATGACGATGAGGTGCACTTGTACTTTCAAAAAGAAAACGTTGTATTGTTGGAGCACTAAATGAAATTTCTCTCAAGAATTTTTGCAGAAGAGATTCCATTTATTTTCACATGTCCCGCAGTGTTGTGGCAGGTGATATTTCTGTATGTGCCGCTTGCTATTTTAACGCTACACAGTTTGTTTGATTATAATATAGCGCTTGGGACGTATTCTTTTACAACTACTTACTATGCAGAAATATTTTCATCACTGTATATCCAGATCATCATTCGTTCATTCCTATTGGCTTTAATTTCAGCATTTTTGTGTTTGATTATTGCTTATCCTGTTGCTTATTATTTGGCAATGAGAGGCTCTAAGCGGTATAAAACCTTTCTTCTGTTTTCACTTATTTTTCCTTCATGGACAAGTTTGATTGTTCAGATTTATTCATGGTTTTTCTTGCTTGAAAAAAATGGCTTTGTAAGCCGTATGCTGGTTGCTTTGGGCATTATTTCGCCTTCTTTTCATCTGCTTAACAACTACTTTACCATCTTGTTGGGTATGGTTTCGTGTTATTTACCATTCATGATTTTACCTATCTACTCAGTACTTGATAAAATGGATAAGTGTTACCTTGAAGCCTCAGCAGATCTTGGGGCAAATCGCTTTGAAACATTTCGCCGCATTGTGTTTCCACTATCGCTTCCAGGGGTCTACGCAGGTTTTTTCTTAGTGTTTATTCCATCATTTGGTGAGTTTGCCATACCAACACTTCTTGGCGGATCTAAGTTTGTTTTTTGGGGTAACGTGATCGTTGATAAGTTTTTGCGTTCTCAAGATTGGCGTTCTGGATCAGCGCTTGCCATTGTTGGAATTTTATTCCCCGTCTTATTGATGGTCTGTGTATTTTTAATAATAAGAGCTATCAAGGCTGTTCGAGCAATAAGAAATCGAGCTGCGCTTGCTTCTCATGCACGTGAATACTGGGGATAAGTAATGGTAGATAATAGCAGATTCTTTTTTCGTTTTTTACATCCAATTATTGTTTGTTTAGCTTATCTTTTTCTCTACTTACCAATTTGTGTTTTGGTGCTATTTTCGTTTAATGATGCCACGTTTGCCGTTCAGTGGTCAGGTTTTTCGTTGCGATGGTACAAAAAACTTTTAGGCTCACCAGAAATTTTAAGTGCATTACAAACATCATTGGTTGTTGCCTGCGTGACGACGGTGCTGAGTGTTTTTGTTGGTACATGCTTTGTTGTCACCGTGAGCCGCTGCTGGCGGTCGACATTTATGTCCAATATTTTTTATACAAATATTTTGCTTCCTGAAATTGTGTTAGCAATTGGCATTCTTTCTATTTTTACCTTTTTTCAAATCCCCCTTGGCTACGGCAGCTTAATTGCTGGTCATACGCTTTTGGGGCTTGGATTTGTTATTCCCATTGTTAAAGCGCGTTTTGTTGAGCTTGATCCAATTCTTACAGAGGCGTCACTCGATCTAGGCGCTACCTATTTTCAGACATTTAGGCGCGTTATAATTCCTTTGCTCATGCCGTCGCTCATAGCGTCGGGGTTGTTGGTGTTTACGCTTTCAATGGACGATTTTCTTATCTCACTCTTTTGTTCTGGGCCAACGGTGCAAACGCTTGCCGTGTACGTTTATTCAATGATTCGCACAGGCGTTGACCCAATGATTAATGCAATTTCGACCTGTTTCTTGGCATTGAGCAGCTTGCTTGTTTTTATTCTTTGTTCACTCAAGGTGATAGATCAGGTAATTTCTCATGAGTGAAGAAAAACGAGACATAGATTATCCCATACCTGGCACATTGCGTAGATTTATTATTACGATTATGTACCTGTTTCTTTTTGGGTTTGTTCTATATGTTCCATCATATTTTTTGGACGAGATATTTGGTGACGAAAAAACATTGAATGTTTGCGCATTTACCGAAACGTTTTGCCCAGAAGCACTATCACGCTTTGAGCAGTTAACAGGTGCCAAGGTGAACATGACGTATGTTGAGCTTGATGAGCAGATTTATGCGAAATTTAAGATTAGTGATGGGGAGGGGTATGACATTATTAATGTCTCTGATTTTATGGCACAAATTCTTGCTAAGCAGGGTATGTTGACCAAGCTGGATAAGGCTAAAATTAAAAATAAAGCTAACATAAATCAGCATCTTCTTGGTTATTCTTATGATCCAGAAAATAGTTTCTCTCTACCCCACAAATGGTTTATGTACGGCATTGTGTATGATAAAACTTTTTTTAAACGATCTCCTGATCAGATGGGTCTTGATTTTATTTTTACTGATCCAGAGTCTTTATTAACGCAAAAGCTTGTGGATAAGTCTTACAAGATCTGCATGATAGATTCGCCTTTGGATGCGTTTTTCTTAGCCTCTTTGTTCAAGAAGACTCCAATCAAGGACGACGAAGCTGATCGTTTATGTCCATTTCTTATAGCCCAAAAACAATGGATCGAGAGCTACACGCTTTATTCTATTGAGTATTTTTTATTCACTAACATTGTTCCCATAGCGCTTACCTCAAGTAACTTTATGCGTAAAATATGGGATGAAGATAAGCGTTTTGATTTTGCCGTGCCGTCTGAAGGCGGTATTCTGGTGATCGAAAATTTAGTTATTCCTCAAAAGAGTAAACGCGTTGATCTTGCCCATGCATTTATCGACTTTATGCTTTCTGATGAAATTGCTGAGCTGAATAGTTCAACATATAAGTGGAGTTCATCAAATAAGAAAGCAAATGAAGCTTTAGATGCTGAATATGCACAATTAGAGCATCTTTTTTTAAGCGATATATTAGTTCAAAGGTTACACATCCCTCTTTTTGATGTGACAGAGCGTAAAAAAATTAATGAGAGTTGGTTACATGTTGGTTTTGCATAAAAATATGCAGGAACGTGCAGGATTTTAGTATATGATAAGAGAAACAATAGCTTCATTACCACGTTTGGCACGACGTTTAGCCGTCGCAGGTATGTACCTTGTGCTGGCTGCTTTGATTTTATACTTTCCTTTGTGGAATGGTTTCTTGAGGCAAGATAAGACACTCAACGTCTGTGTTTTTGTTGAAACGTTTTCTTATGAGGCTATCGAACAGTTTCAAAAAGAGACAGGCATAAAGGTTAATTTAACTTATGCCGAAATTGATGAGCAGACATTTGCAAAATTTCATATTAATCGCGGTAAAGACTATGATGTTGTTAACGTTTCTGATGCGTTTGTGTACAAGTTAGGCGCTCAAGATATGCTGCAGGCCATAGATTATGCCCAGATTCCCAATATGAGTCATGTGTATGCTTCATTAAAGCATCTTGTGTATGACGTCGAAAATCGTTATGCAGTTCCTCACAAATGGTATGCCTATGGCATAGTATATGATCGTACTTTTTTAGATGTAGCTCCAGATGATATGTCGTGGAGATATATTTTTCAAGATCCTCAAGAGCTTTATAAAGAAGGTGGTGTTAAAAATCCATATCGTGTATGTATGGTTGACGATGGACGCGATGCGTCGTTGCTCGCCTCTCTTTATTTATTTGGTACGATATCTTCTCTTGAAGGAGATCATTTAGAGAGCGTTAAACAGATGCTCATTACTCAAAAACGTTGGGTTGAAGCTTATACGCTGCACAGTTCGCAATACTTTTTGTTTTCGGGCCTTGTGCCGGTTGCGGCTATGACAAGTAATTACATGCGTAAAATTTATACACACACTGATCGTTTTGAATTTGCTATCCCAAAAGAGGGAAGTTTATTAATTGTAGAAAATTTAGTGATCCCTAGGTTAAGTAAGAAGATTGATTTAGCGCATGAATTTATTAATTTTATGCTGAGAGACGATATAGCTCAACTCAATAGTAAATCGTTTGGATACAACTCTGCAAATGAGCATGCAAACGATCATATTGATAAAAAAATTCGTTTAAATCATCATATATTTCCTGATGCTAAAACTTTTGAGCGTCTATATATTCCATTGCTTATGCCAGAAGTTTTTAAATCAGTTGAGAAGAGTTGGTTGCATGTTGGTTTTGCATAACAGATTTTACGATTGTACTTGGTTTGTGGGGAATTAGTTTATGGCTCTAGAAACGACAGCTTTATTACCGCGTTTTTTACGGCGTATAGGGATTACTTTATTGTACGTTACCTTGGGGGCGTTAATTTTATACTCTCCTAAGTTTGCCTTTTTTCAGCAAGATCGAGTTCTTAATGTTTGCATGTTTACCGAAACATTGTCATACGAGGCGATTGAGAAATTTCAGCAGGAAACGGGGATTAAGGTTAATTTGACCTATGTTGAAATTGATGCACAAACATATGCAAAGTTTTGCATTAATCAGTGTAGAGATTATGACGTTATGAATCTTTCTGATACATATGTTTATAAACTTAGTAAACAGGGGTGGTTACAAGAAATAGACTGGTCAAAGGTTCCTAATATTAATCGTGTGTATGATGTTTTAAAGCATCGAGTGTATGATCCAGAAAATTGTTATGTGGTTCCTCATAAGTGGTACATTTACGGTATTGTGTATGATCGTGTATTTTTTAATAATATGCCTCCTGAGCAAATGTCGTGGGAGTATATTTTAAAAGATCCTAAAATATTACATCAGCAGGGTCTTGTTTCATCTCCCTATCGTACATGCATGGTTGATGACGCACGTGATGCTGCTCTGGTAACAGCTATGTATCTGTTTAACGATATAGCACATCTTGATACGGCTCAAATGGAGCGCGTGCAACAGGTAATGCTGGCTCAAAAACCTTGGGTTGAAGCGTATACGTTGTACAGCGCACAATATTTTTTATTTACAAAAATTGTTCCCATTGCGGCAATGACAAGCAATTATATGCGTAGAATTTATGCAAACAGTGATCGTTTTGAATTTGCTATTCCCAAAGAGGGTAGTGTTTTAATTATAGAAAATATGATTATTCCTAAGCACAGTAAAAATCACGATCTAGCACATCAGTTTATTAATTTTATGTTGAGAGATGATATTGCGCGTCTTAACAGTAAGACGTTTACGTATAACTCTGCTAATCAATATGCAAATGATTATTCTGATCCGCGTGTGCTTTCTAACCCTCATATGTTTCCAGATGCCAAGACATTTGAGCGTTTGCGTGTTCCATTTTTAAGCCCAGAGGTTCCTAAATTGATTGAAAAGTGCTGGCTTTCGGTTGCTCTTGCGTGAGTTGTTCGCTTTTTTTAAAGTTCTTTTTATACTAAAAATCTGTAAAGCAATAGAATACTTAATTTTGACGACGTAGGATTATATGAAAAATTTATTAGAAGTTTTTGAAAAGCTTAATACGCTTTATCAAAATAAACGTGATGGTTTTGAAAAATCTATTCAGCATTTTAGAGCAAAAAAAATAGATGAGCTTTATTTGCAATGCAGTCAATTATTGAGCGATGCTGATCGTTTGGTTCAAGAGCTTAAGACTGAGTTTTTGGTTACAGCTGAAGGGCGTACTCACGACGCTGTTTTGAAGGCAAAGATTACTGAATTAAAAAAAATATACAAACAACTCGTTACACTGACCAAATCAAATTTGCGCCAATGGGTTGAGGCGATTGTTGTTGCTCTTGCTCTGGCATTAGTTTTACGCAATTTTGTGTTTGGTTTGTATCATGTGCCAACAGGGTCGGCTGAGCCAAATATTTTGGTAGGCGATCGCTTGTGGGGTAACAAGATGGTCTATTTCTTTTCGCCAGTTAAACGCGGTGACCTTGTTATTTTTGATAACCCTACGTTTGCATATGATCATTCAAGTGAGGCTAAGCGTCTATGGCAAAAATATATAGGCATTCCCGTTCCTTTGCTTGGTCTTGGCGTTGGTCCTGATAACTGGGTTAAGCGTGTGATAGCGGTTCCTGGTGATACTATTGAAGGCAGAATGGAAGATGAAAAAACCGCTATTTATGTCAATGGTAAAAAACTTGATGAGCCGTATGTAAATACGTACCCATTGATTGCAGTGCGTAGAACCAAAGGCTTTATTCCATTTTCATCACTTGGTCCAATAGCAACCCCAAGCTTTTTGAAAACTGAAACTAAAATTTGTCATTATACCTATGATCCATCTAAGCCATTTGATAAGCAGCCATTTTATTATATGGATGCGCAAGATGTTATTCGTGAGCACGGATCAAACGATCCTGAGTTGCAAGTGCCACGTACCCCTTGTTTTGATTATCGTCACATGGTTAATATGGACGTCTTTGGTCCTTATACTATTCCGGCAAACAAATATTGGGTGATGGGAGACAGTAGAAAGAATAGTATTGATAGCCGCTGGTGGTTATTCTTGGATGACAAATTAATTCATGGACGTGCGAGCGTTGTTCTTTATTCAGTTGATAGCGAAGAGGCTTTCTGGTTGTTTGATTTACTTAAGCATCCAATTGATTTTTGGACAAAGCATGTACGCTATAATCGCTTTTTTACTTGGTTGAATGGTTGGAACGGAAGATAAAACATAATGAAGACTCCTAAATTTTATATAACGACCCCTATGTACTATCCCAATGCAAAACCGCATTTGGGAACGCTTTACTCAACACTGCTTGCAGACGTTTCAGCACGTTGGCACCAAATTATGGGCTACGAAGTTTGTTTGCTTACAGGCACTGATGAGCATGGTCAAAAGCTTCAAGAAAAAGCAGAGGCTGAAGGTAAAGCCCCAAAAGACTTTATTGATAGCATGATTCCTGCATTTAAAAACGTCTGGTCGTTATATAAAATTAATTACAATCGCTTTTCACGCACCACCGATCAAGGTCATAAAATGGCCGTGACGGCATGGATCGAGCAGTTGATTGCACAAGGTGATATTTATAAATCATCATACACAGGGCTTTATTGCGTTGCGTGTGAATCATTTATTACTGAAAGTGAAGCGCTTAAGAATAGTGATCAAGTGCTGATCTGTCCAACGCATCAACGTCCACTGCAAGAGCTTGCTGAAGAAAGTTATTTTTTCAGACTTTCTGGGTTCCAAGACCAACTGTTAAAATTTTATGAAGAGCATCCAGATTTTATTGCGCCTAAAGAGCGCTTGCACGAAGTTATTTCATTCGTTAAATCTGGTCTTAAAGATTTAAGTCTTTCACGTAAAACTGTTTCATGGGGCATTCCATTTCCTGGTGACCCAAGTCATACAGTATACGTGTGGGGTGATGCATTAATTTCGTACATCAGTGCAATTGGCTATGGTCAGGGTACCGATATGGCAAAAGAAGAGTTTGCTAAGCTGTGGCCAGCTGATGTGCAGGTGATGGCAAAAGATATCATGCGCTTTCATGCCGTGTACTGGCCAGCGTTTTTGATGGCTGCTAATCTTGCGTTGCCAAAAAAATTATTGGTGCATGGATATGTTTTGATGGGTGAACACAAAATGTCAAAATCTTTGGGTAACGTATATGAGCCCGAAAATCTTGCAACATTGTATGGTGTTGAGCCAATCAGATACTATCTGACGCGCCATATTCCCATCAGTCAAGATGGTCGCTTTGACATTAATGATCTTGAAAAACATATTAATGCAGATCTTGCAAACAATCTTGGTAATCTTCTTAATCGTGCTGTTGCACTTGCAGTTAGCAATGGATTGACTGAAGTTAAAGCTCCAGCAGCGTGGGAAGCGTCTTCTGCAGCACTCAGAGAAAAGTGCGAAGAGGCGTTTAGAATTTGCTGGGAAGAGATGAACAGGTATAACTTTCACATAGCGCTTGCAGGAGTGTGGAAGTTTATTTCTGAAGTAAACGCATTCGTGCACACACAACAGCCTTGGGTTCTTGCTAAGCAAAATAAAGAGCTGTTTGCTGAAGTTATTTCAGCCGTGTGCCACAGCTTGCGTACCATTGGCATTTTATTGTGGCCAATTATGCCCGATAAAATGGAAGCAATGCTTGCAAGCATTGGTGTGACGTTTAATCCAAAGCATTCGTATGAACATGAGTTACGCGAAAATGCTTGGACAGCAACATTTAAGCTTTCAAAAACTGAGCAGCCTCTGTTTGCAAAACTTGAGCTAACTGCGCCAGTAGTTGAAGCTCCAGCTGGGCCCAAAGCGCCTGAATCAACCGATATTACTATCGACGATGTAGTAAAAGTACATCTAGCAGTTGGTACCATCATGTCTGTAGAACCTGTTAAAGGTTCAGACAAACTTTACAAGCTTGATGTCGACTTTGGTGATCTTGGTAAGCGTCAGATTCTTTCTGGCGTTGCACAGTCAGTGAAGATCGAAGATCTTTTGAACAAACAGGGTATCTTTGTAGTGAATCTTAAGCCACGCAAGATGATGGGGCTTGAGTCTCATGGCATGATGCTGTTTGCTGATAACGGTTCTGGTGGCGTTGTGCCATCGACTGTGTTGAGCGGTGTACCAAGTGGTTCAAAAGTTAAGTAATAAAATGAAGTTAAGCACCCTGGTTTTTTTAGCCAGGGTGCTTTTTTGTTTTGTAACAGCACAAGATCTTTGTGCTATGGACCCTGGTGTTTTGGCAGCCTTTGTTCAAAAATTTAAGCCTCGTGCTCAACCAAGGCCTATTGATCTTGTCGGTATAGCTGCTGGTCACATGAGGCGTCAAGAAGATGTCGCTGCGTTTGAGATACTCAGAAACTATGAACGCTCAGATAATTACCAAGCATTAATTCTTCTGGCGATGTGTTATCAAAATGGTCGAGCAATCCAAGTTAATAGAGTTAAGGCGTTTGAGTTATTTAAGCGTGCTGCTGATTTGGATAGTGTTTATGCCATGCATCAAGTTGCTTTTGGTTATTTTGAGGGAAGGGACATAACACAGGATTTTGCAGAAGCGCTTAGGTATGCCCTGATGGCAGTTGAAGAAGATCCTGAATCACTATTTGCTAGCGTTAGTACTGATTTTTTGTTGGCATATTTTTGTTGGCATGGTTTTGAGCCTTTTCGATTTGGAAAAGACCAAAGAAGGGCTGTTGCTTTTTTTAAGTGGGCGATAGAAAAAAAAGACATTTTTTATGAGCCTGTATTTGTTAAATGCATATTGCCTGTTCTTGCTATAGACAAGAAGTGTGATTCAGCGGCTCTTTTTGCTTTTGCAAAATGCTACTGTGAAAAAAGACAGTATGAAGATGCTTATTTTTTGTTCAAGACAGCCGCACGTGTAGGTCATGTTGATGCTGGTTATCTAGTGTCTGAGCTTCGTTCTCAAGGTTATGGTTCTGATAAAGAGGATCGGCGAATTTCAGGTTATAGAGCTCGCTTTCTTGCTGCATCAAATCATACAGATCAAAACGTGCTTGATGCATTGATAGAAGGTTCAAATCGGACATACTTTATGCAGTGGTTGTTCCCTTAGTGCCGTAACCAGACAACTGTTCCCTGTGTATTATACATCGTTTTATCTGTCGCGCGTCTGTATGAATGAAACTGATGATTACAAATTGTGCATAGGTTATGTGTGGTATCAATCTGATCGGGGTTTACACCCATGTCTTGTAATTGAAGCGTGTTGAAACGTGTGTTATCAAAAAACAGTTTATTGTTGCGCTGAATAATACACTCTTTTGCATGCGCAACGTTTTCTACCTGTTTTACAAAGTCGTCTTTTACTTCATAACAACAACTACGTCCAGAAGGCCCAAAAAAGATCTTAGGTTTATTGCTTGTGCGTTCTGCAAATTTTTTTAAAACGACTGGTGCAATACTTTGAACTGACCCTTTCCAGCCTGCGTGGGCAACAGCAACCAGCTTGCTTTGTGGCTCATAAAAAACAATGGGTAGGCAATCAGCAACCAGAACGCCTATACCAACGCCAGGGGTGCTTGTCATTAGCCAATCGCCTTCTGTTTCAAAAATCATAGTGGGTGAAGATGCTGATTCGATTATGCGACCTGCGGTGCCGTGCACTTGACGGTCTAAAACAAGGGCGTTGAGGCTTAGTTGCTCGCGTAGCATGTTACAAAAATCTTTGAAAGCTGGGTCTTTGTGCCATATGGGAAATGAAGAAGCGTTACCAAAGAGGATCGAGCAGTTGTCATCGATTTTTATGATCATGATTTCAACCTATTTTTGCCACTGTGGTTTGGGGTTTCTATCTTTTTTATCTTGAATAGATTCCATTGTTACCTCTTGAAGGAGTCTTATGATACGATCTAGTTCAGTGTGACGAGGCAAAGAAGATTTTTTCCATTGGGGCATTTGCGCTTGAAGCCACCGAGGGACTGCTTTATCTTGTTTAGTATTTTGTTTTAGAAGACGAGCCAATCCCAATGGGGTATTCCCATTGCCATTTATTTGTGAGGGTAAAGCGCCCAAATCAAGAACGCATTTTACAACGTCAAGCCCACTATTGGCCACTGCTGCATGCAATAGGGTGCCAACATCACTGTAAACACCGTTAATATAAAATTCGCCAGCAATAAGAATTCGTAAAACGAGTTCTACTATTTCTCTATTGCAGAGCAATAAAATCTCAAACATCCCAGAAATTTTGTTGCCGTTTGGTTGAAACATTTCGTAAATTTTGGCACCACGCTCGATGGCGGTTACAACTTTTTGAAAATCGTTTAATACGAGGGCTCTATGAAAAGCCGCGTCAGGACTCAATTCGTTTTCTATTGCTCGTTGACTACAACCTCTTGGTATAACGCGCGACGTGGCACCCAGATGCTCTCTTGCTCTTTGTGTTTGCGTCATAGCATCTAATAACTTTGCATGTCGCATTTGTGTGGCAGCGTCGAGTGATTCTGCTCGCGCTTGTGTGGCGGCATTTAATGATACTGCATGTTGCATTTGTGTGGCAACATCAAGTGACCTTGCATGCTCTGTTTGTATGGCAGCATTCAACAACTCTACATGTTGCATCTGTGTAGCAGCATCAATAAGAGAGTTTCGATCAGTGCTTGTTTGTGTATGTTGCATTATTTGAGCAAGACGTATTCTTTCTTGCCGTTCAGCCCTGAATAGTATCATAAGCATTTCATCATAGTTCGTACAGTTTCTACAATTTTGAGTAAGAAACGTTCGAGGGGTTTGGCCTCTGTTATTTACTCTTAAAGCTGATGCTCCTAAAGCAATGAGCATTTCTAGAATAGGACAATGACCAAAACATACTGCTTCATGCAGTATTGTTCGTTCATCAGTGTCATAAAATGTGTGAATGTTGCCATAGGGTCTTAGTGCAATTGCTCTCATAATTTGAGGATGCGATTGACGAACTGCAAAAAAGATTAAGGGGATATTTTGTGGGTCAGATCTTTTCCATAATGCATTAGGGTGTTGAAATCTTACGGTCTTGGGCACAAGCTCTTGATATTCTTCAGAATCTTCATGGTATTGGCTAGCTTGTCGTATTATTGATTCCACTAACTCGAAATCCTTTGTAATCATAGCAAGGATTAATGGATGGTCGTCATGAGTTTTAGGAGTAGCACAAGCAGAATCATTATCATTTACACTAAAAACAGTCAATCGGGAAAAATCATGATTAGCAGCCGCGCGAAACCCAACGCAGTCAACCCGATTATCAGCAGCTGTGGGAGTAAACTTAGAAATATTTCTTCTAGGGTAACCATTGCCGCTATTCACAGCTCCCACCTGGTGTGGCTGGGTATGAGGCACCATAGCTCTCACTACACCTATGGAGCTAATAAATAAACAGATCGACAGAATGAGCATATTGTTTTTTGTTTTCATGTAATTATCCTATAGTTGTTTGCAAAGTCTTGTTAGTCCATCTGCTTTTTCAATAAATCGTTCATCTACAAGTCCATCTAAAATCATTGCAACGCGCTTGGGCTCTTTGTTTAATAACGGCGCAAAATCATTTTCGTGTAAAATTGTGTGATCAAGAAGTGCTTGCAAAATCATACCACGAATCTGACGATCTGAACCGACAAAGCGCGATTGCTTGTGGTAGTGTTTACTTTTTTGTGCACTGTTGCCCACAGTTTTTTTAAGCATGACGCCATAGTCCATCAATGCGTAGTACCACTCACGTGGTTGTAACTGATCAACGGTTTGTATAACCAGTGGTTCGATTTCTTTATCATGCACAGATTCTTGCTCTTTAAAAAAGAAGTGAATAAAAACGGTGCGCACGTTAGTTTCAATAAACATTGTTGGCTTGTTGAAGGCAAAGGTTGTAATTGAGCATGCTGTTGCTTTGCCAATGCCGGGGAACGTTTCAAGAATTTCTGGTTGATCGGGGAGTTGGCCATTGTGATTGTTAACAACAATCTGTGCAATCTTTTGTAATGCCATAGCACGTCTATTGTATCCAAGCCCTTTCCATGCACGCAGTACAGCGTCAAAGGGTGCAGTAGCAAGTGTTTGAAAGTCTGGGAATTCGCAAATGAATTGTTCAAATTTGTAGAGCACACGATCAGTTTGTGTTTGCTGCAGCATGATTTCTGATACTGTTACGTGATAGGGGTTGATGATATCGCGCCAGGGGAATGGGCGGCGATGTGTTGCGTAGTGTTGCCAGATGATTTTTTGAAATGATTCGAGTGGAAACATGATAAATGTGATGTTAATGTTATAATTTTTATTTGCTATAAACGTGCGTTATCATAGCATAAAAACTAAAAGAGTATAAAAAAGAGATATCATGAAAAAAACGATATTTTGGGCTGATCAAGATACAGCGAAGACCCTTGAAACCTCTCTATGTAGTGACAATGTTTCAATCACATCGACTGATACTATTTTGGGCTTTTTGGCTCCACTCACTGAGTCAGGTGTAAAAAAGTTGCATGCGATTAAAGGTAGCCGTGCAGAAAAAACATATATTCTTTTAGTTGCATCTCCTGCAAAGATTTCAAAATTTGTTGATATGAGCACTATTGATGATCGAGTTCAAAAAATTATGGATAGTTTTTGGCCGGGGCCGTTAACGATTGTTTTTAAAGCAAACCAGGACGCGCCAAGTCATTTGGTTGCCGGTGATCAGACGATTGCGTTACGATGCCCACAGCACGAAGCGTTAAGAAAGTTTTTAGCATCGTTTGATGGGTTACTTTCAACGAGTGTAAATCACAGTGGTCAGCCTGCAGCGCTTACCGTTGATCAAATTCCAGAAGATATTCTGAGCGCTGTTGACTGTGTGGTGATTGATGATCTTGAAAAACCAAAGGCTGCAAAGCCATCAACAATAATTGATGTTTCACAGCCAGGTCAAATTAAAGTTCTTCGTGAAGGCGCTTTGCCGGTTGAGCGGCTCGCGCTGTTTTTTTAAAGGCTTTAAGCTCTTGCCTGCGTTGTGTCGTTTGTTCTTTGAGTTGGTTGTGCGCCACCTGCTATGAGTAGTCTTATAATTGCTTCAAAAGCTGCTCTTAGCACGACGCTTTGTGCATTTGCAAGGCCTCTTTGTGCCAGTTCCAGTGGGGTTGAGCCGCATGCACCCACTGCATTAACATTAGCACCTTGTCTTATTAATAATCCCACTGCTTGAATACTCCCAAGTTGACACGCGCGTCTGAGTATGCCATTGAGACTATTTTGCCTATCTGCATCACTGTCTGTACTATCTCTATCGGTGTTATTGCTTTGTTGTGCTGTCGTACGGCATTCAGGGCAGCCTCTTTGATTCGTAAGACATGTGAAATGAAAGTGATGGCCGCATGGGGGGATTGCAACGTTGACGTTTGGGTTTATTGGTTGCCTGCAAATGAAACATATGCGTACTGCAATGGCCTGACGTGCATTCGCTGCTCTAGTTTGATTTTGTGCGGCAGTGGTGTTGGGAGCTGCGGGTGGAGCAGGAACAAAGCTGTGTGAGGCAGTTGTAGGTCGTTTGTCAGCATTAATTTCATTGTCATTCCCGTTTTCCATAGCTGTGACGTTTGCTGATGCAAGGCCAAGGGTGAGTGCGATCGTTAAAATTTTATAAATAGTGTTCATTATTCTGTCCTTGGTTTTAAATGTTTGTATAGAATTACTGAAATTATAGCTGCTGTTGTTACTACTCCTGTTATTGTTCCCGCAATGCATCCATATATTCCACCTAATACAACGTTTCGCATTTCTAGTGGCGTTGTGGTGTCTAATATGTTTGAAGTTTTCATCATTACCGCCATACCTACTATTAGTCCCGTTAATGCGCCTGGTTTTATTAGTGTTATGAACCATTCTGGTACGCCTGGTGTAGGGATTGGTCGTTGTAAGGCTGCTGCTGCAATATGTCGTTGCGGTCGCATCGGTTGTATCTGTTGTGAAAGACGTGGAGAGACTGGTGTTGTGGCAGGATGGCGCACTATGGGTGAAGCTGTTCGTGTAGGTGGTGGTGATAATGGTTGCTTAATCGCGCTTACTTCAAGCCCAAGAGAAAGTGCGAATACAAAAGTTAAAATTTTATAAACAAAGTTCATGATATAACCTCTCATTTTTATTTTTTAAGTGTTATCCCTGATGAAAAGATTCATCCAATGGCGTAGCACGCCCTACTAGTGATGCATTATCGCTTCTTTGAGCCGGAGTGCTTGATGCTGCAGCCGCGTTTGGTGATGGAGTATGAGAAAGTGGCGAAGAGCCCAGATCCCGTGCTGTTCTTGCATATTTTTCGAATTCTGGGGTTTGGCCATCTAGTTTATTTTTTTTAGTAATGTGGGCTACAGCCTTGTAAGCTTTAGCAGCGATATTTGATGCATTTGAAATTGTATGAGCGATTTTTTGGTTTTTCTTTTCAAGTAGCTCTTTAAGAGCCATAGGAGATATGGTTCTGTGGAATTTGCCGTTGAGTAATCGGACAAATTCAAGATTTTTTCTTAGTGCTTTTTTTGCATTCAATCGAGCGGTGGTGATACGTGTTAAATAATCTTTAGAAATGCAAAGACCACAAGTTCTTTCAGTTTGAACATCCTCTTCGCATAGCTCAATGAGTTCTTGAAAAAATTCAATAAGTTCATCTATATGTTCTTGATGAGTTTTCTTGAGTTCTTCAAGATCAATATTATTGGTGCTATTAAGAAGATCTGTAGCAGTTGCATACATTCCTGCAAAATAGCTCAGTTCTTTTGCAATCATATCTAGCTGATGAATTGCGGTAAGGAAAATGTTAACGTCAATTTGATCTAATGATTCTGTATTGGGGCTAGTAAGAGGTGCGGCAAGTACTGTGTCTGAATCATCTGAATTACTCAAACTATTTGAACTACCAAATGAATCATCTAAACAAAGTGTTGTTCGTGATTTTTTTAGTCCACCCATTGCGTGTGATGATGAAATTCCACAAAGCGTAGCGGCAACGAGCACTGTTATTTTTAATTTTGAAACCATATTTTTCATATAAACCCCCTTTATTTGTTAAAATATCCATATTCATAAATCTATAGAAATATGTTCAGACTGTCAAAAACATTGATTTTAATGGAGTTTTCTAGCATTTAAGTGAGATTTTTTAGAAAAAAAATGGGGAGTGGGCTTGTATTCTTAAACTGGGTATACCCAAGTTTAAAAAGTTTTGTTGATCAGCAGGCAAATCGACTTGAGTAATTTGATCAAAATCATGCATTTTACAAAGTGAAATTTATTTTCTATAATTAAGAAGGATGAAAAAAGAAAATGAATGGTTATTTCTCTTAGGAGGTTATTTATAGAAATTATTGATCATTGCTGTGCTTACGGCGCCGTTTTGCATCAAGGCTCAACAAGGTCATGATGATAGTCGTCGAAGAACTCGTGGTAATGACATTGGTGAGGAAATTAATCAACCAAGAGGTCGAGTGCCAGAAAACGCCGCCTCTGCACAATCGAAACAATGTAGCGGAGGAATTACTAGTTGCGTTGGTGACATGCTTAAGCGTGCTATGGGATTTGTTCCTGGAGATGAATCACATGCTGTTGAGATGACAAATTCAACAATGCGCCATGCACTTTTGCGTCGAACAACTTCAATTGATCTATCTGAATGTACTGACCAACAAGTTAGAAGTGAACTATTTCTTGATGAAAAATTAAATAATGAATCAATACAACCTTCAACACAATCAGTTTTTATGAATCTTTTTGAGATTAACCTGAGTGATTCTGAGATTACACCAAAAACACTTATAGATATAATTGATATGATTAATAGGTACAGATACAATAAAGAAAGGGGAATCTCTCTTAATCTTCAAAATTGTGAGAACCTAAAATTATCACAAGAACAAGGACGACCTGCCCCAAGACTTGCCCTATCATATATTCCTCGATTAGAAAATCTTGAGGAACTTAATATCCGCGGATTAGTCCTTTCACAATATCATAACCTTTCAGAGATAATTGTACATAACATTCTCCTTCAATGTCGCAAACTTAAAAAAATTACGCTGGGGGATGTCATTGTTTCCCCTGTGCAGCTCAATTTAATAAGAGCCGGCTTGGATCTTTGTTTAAGAAATCTACAACGATCAATGGATGATATTATGCATAATAGCGTAAGAAATAGTGTTACAGAAATTACATTAACCCAAATTGATATAGATTGTCTTGCTCAATCTAATTTATTTGAGATGCTTAGAGAGTGTGAAAAGTTATCAAAAATTATTCTGAAAAATTGTAAAATTTCTGAGGAATTGAAGCACGATCTAGAGGATTTAAATGAAAATATCGAAATAGAATATGAAAATGTTGAGATAATTAGTGAGCCGAATACGGCAGCGCAAGAGTCGTGATTTCAGTTCATTATTTTGCATTGTAAAAAAAGAGGGACGTAGTTTTCGCTACGTCCCTCTTTTTTTAAATTAACAATCAAAACTAGTCTTTATTCTCTGAGTTTCTCTTAGATTTTTTGTGTCTTTTTTCTTTTTTGATTTTCTTAACTTTTTCTGGTTTTGCTTTCTTAGCTTTCTTATGTTTTTCTTGTTTGGACTTCTTTTCTGAGTCTTGATTACGATTATATTTTTCTTTAGAATCCCAAACTTTAGGTCTTTGGTGTGAGCCTCTACCGGTCTCTTCATATTCATTATTTTGGTCCCAAGGCATCTTCCAATCATCGGCAAAAATGGTGCTTTGGCTTACACCGGCTACTAAGACCAATATCATAGCCAGACGCTTTATTAATGATACTTTGTTTGCTTTCATTTCGTTCTTTTTCGCTTATTAAAGATTTAAATTAGTTTTTAGCTTCAGAACCTTCAGCTTTTTTTCTCATAAACGTAGGCGTATCAAGGCTCTCTAAATCAAAGTCTTGCTTATCAGCTGGTAGATCTACTTTGCTTTCTTCATAAGCTTGTTCTGCTGCACGAATTTCGTGTGCTGCCATTGGCATTACGGGCGCTCTCTGCATTGGTGTGATCATTGGCTGTGGTTGTGGTTGTGGTGCAACAGCAACTTCGATAATCTTTGGTGCTGTGGTTGCAGCAGTAACGGTTTGTGGTACTTCTTCAAGGCCTGTTGCAATCACGGTAACGCTTAAATCGTTACCCATAGATTTATCAATAACTGAACCAAGAATAATGTTTGCATCTGGGCTTACCATTTCGTAGACCATTGATGCAGCTTCGTTAATTTCTTGCAACTCAAGATCTTCGTTACCCGTTATATTAATAAGTATTCCTTTAGCACCCTTTATTGAAGCGTTTTCAATCAGCGGTGAGCTAATAGCACGTAACGCAGCTTGACGAGCACGGTCATTACCTGACGCTTTGCCTGTGCCCATAATAGCCATGCCTGTATCACGCATGATCGCGCGTACGTCAGCAAAGTCAACGTTGATGTGACCAGCTTTAGTGATAATATCTGAGATCCCTTTGATCGCTTGTTTTAAAATATCATTTGAAAGTGCAAAAGCGTTGAGCATCGAAATTTTAGGATCTGATATATCAAGCAGGCGCTGGTTAGGTACAACAATGAGTGTGTCAACATTGCCTTTAAGGTTTTTAAGCGCTTCTTCAGCATGCGTTGCACGACGTTTGCCTTCGAATCTAAACGGCTTAGTAACAATCGCAATCGTTAAAATGCCAAGCTCTTTAGCTGCTCCAGCAATAATTGGCAGCGCGCCCGAACCGGTACCACCACCAAGACCAGCGGTGACAAATAAAATGTCAGTATCTGCAAGAAGATCGATGAGTGTATCAAGATCTTCTTCGGCCGCGCGTCTGCCCATGTCTGGGTTCGAGCCAGCGCCAAGGCCTTTGGTAATCTTTTTACCAATTTGCACTTTGTATGGAGCTGGGGACATTGAAAGTGCTTGAGCGTCAGTATTTGCAACAATAAAGTCTGCATACAGTAACTCTTCACTCTCCATCATGCTGTTAACGGCGTTGCTACCAGCTCCGCCAACGCCGATCACTTTTAAATTAACGCCACCAGTTGCTTCTTTTGACTCTTCTGGTGCAAAGTCTATATTTGCCATTTCATTCTCCTTTTAAAAAAGATCATAAATCCATGATTTCATTTTTTTCAAAACTTTAGCAAACGCAGCTTCATCAGTGCTCGACACTTCGTGTAAATCTCTTTGTCCGGTAGCACTCACAATTAAACCATATGCCGTTGCATAGATTGGGCTTTTTAAAACATCGGGGAGTGTGTGGGGTTTGTTATGGCATGATGCTTCGGGTGACCCAATGCGTACCGCCATATCAAGTTTTTCTGATGCAATATCTTGAATACCTTGCAACAACGCTCCACCACCGGTGATTACAAGGCCGCATGGCATAAGCGTCTTAAGCTTGTACTGATTAATCTCGTCTAAGAACAGTTCAAGTACCTCTTCAGCTCTAAAGTGCATAATTTCAATCATGCTGCTTAGCTCTATTGTTTTAACACCGTTTTCATATCCCAGATCAATGTCGATGTAGCTGTTTTTACCTTCAAGCATGCTGTGGCGTGATACTGAGCCGTACTGTTTTTTAAGGGTCTCAGCTTTACTGAATGGAATGCCAAATCCGATTGCTAGGTCATTAGTAAAATGGTTTCCTGCAACAGGAATAACCTTTGAGTGGCGAATGCGACCATCTTTATAAATTGCAAAATCAGATGTACCACCACCAATATCTAAAATGCCAACACCCATCTCTTGCTCAGCATCGGTAAGTACAGCGTTAGCACTTGCAAGCTGTTCAAGCACAATGTCTTCAACGCGCACGCCAGCAAGCTCGCATGATTTAATAATATTTTGGGCGCTTGCTACAGCTCCGGTTACTATGTGCACTTGTGCTTCTAAGCGAACGCCGTACATGCCCAGTGAGTCAAAAACATACTCCTGCCCATCAACTTTAAAGTATTGCGGCAACACGTGCAGGATGTATTGATCTTTGGGAATGGGAATGGCTTTTGCTGCTTCAATAACACGATCAATGTCATTCTGAGTAACGTCACGGCCTTTGATTGCTACAACGCCTGTTGAATTAAATGATTGAATGTGTCCGCCAGAAATACCAACGCATACGCTTTCAACGGTAACTCCAGCCATGGCCTCTGCTTGTTTGAGTGCCTCTTTGATAGATTCAACGGTTAAGGCGATGTTGACCACCACACCTTTTTTGAGTCCATACGATGGATGTTGGCCTATGCCAAGAATTTCGATGTTACTGTGTGCATCAATA
>Ga0206940_1007_pt1 | contig 53746 bp, 50 predicted proteins | sample Alteio_BWOrgHeat_8_FD_152963 | JGI IMG/M metagenome (GOLD analysis project Ga0206940, IMG submission 152963) | Enriched cells from forest soil in Barre Woods Harvard Forest LTER site, Petersham, Massachusetts, United States -... | ecosystem: Environmental > Terrestrial > Soil > Temperate forest > O...
TGATGAAACCATCATTTATGATGGATACGCTTCCAATCGTGCTATAAAGTTTCAAGGGTTTCTTGATAAATTTGTGCAGCTTAGTCGATCTGTTATGTTAAAATCTGAAGTAGAAACCATTAAATATCGTCTTAAAAAATTATTGGTTAGCAATCCTGATGTTTTTAATGATCTTGTTTGGGCGTGTTCTGATGTTCAGCCCCGTTTTAGTCCTAAAGCTGGAAAAATTATGCGTGATTACCATATTACAAGTGATGACCCTGTTGCTTCTGTGTTGGGGCAGGATGTCGTGCTAGCTTTTGTTTTGTCTAAAGATCATGCATATCAGGTTTTGAGTTATGAAAAAGCAAAAAAACTTGGAAAGGTTAATGACTTTGTAAGATATCTCCCTTCAATTCCTGATAAAATACATTTCCTTTGCAAACACCCAACCAATCTCTTTATAGTATAAATAAGGGGATTGTTACTTTGGGGAGGGCGCAATGCATATTTTTTTGTTTATTTTTGTACTGTCTTACGGTGTTCTTGGCTTTAGTTCATGTATACATGCCAAAGAAGTGCCTCCATTGCAATCGTTAATTCAGGGCATTATTGGTGTTGACGCTGATACTCCTGCTCTCAAGCAAGTTACAGCCACAGCAGTTCAGCTTGAAGAAGAGATTAATAGAAATACTGCACAGCTTAAAGCATCAGTCGATGCAAAGGCTGAAGAGCTTAAACAACAGGCCAAAGCAGAGTCAGAAAGAATTTTTGAGCGTTATGCTCACGAGGCAGAACGCCTTCAGGCTTCAGTTGTAGAAGAGACCCGAGCGCTCAGGCGCACTGCTGCCGAACGAATCTTGGACATTGCAACCAGAGCTGAAGAAGAGGCGCTTAAGGCAAAACAACAAGCGCGTAGAGAGTTTTTAGAAAAGAAGCTTGCAGGATCTCAGAGTGGTGAAGATGAAGCGTGGAAAGATCAATTGAAAGCAGAGTTTGCGTCTACCATTGATTATCTTAAGCAAATTATCCAGCAGGGTGAAACTCCTACCGAGGCTGATGATTTTATAAAGCGCTTTGATGCGCAGGCAACATGGTTTGATAACATGTTAGCAGCCACACAAGCTATGACTGATCCAGGGTACTACCAGCTGTATCAGAAAAAAGAGGCCCTAGGTAATATCGTTGATGCTCAAAAAAAGGCCGAGGCGGTGCTTAACGAGCGCTATAAAAAATCACCTGATGATCAGGATTATAAAAAAATGCGCCTTGTGACGTTGTATGAAATTAATGATCTTGCTCAACATAAAAGTGGTGATGGGGTAACCGCCGTTGCTTCAACAAATTTGTCTCAAGAGGATATTGATTCTGTCATTAATAAAGTAGTTAATCCGGCAAAGCACACGCTGTCTGCAATGAATGTGCCAGCTCCTGTTCAAAAGCAAGTTTCTCAAGAGTCAGACAAAATTGTTGCTCTTGTAGAAAAATTAGAGCAGGGTAAAGAGGCTGTTATAAACTTGGTACAAAAAACATCGCAAGACACCCAACAGGCAATAGCTTCTGCAGCGCGCCAAACAGCATTAGATACCTCAAGAAATGTAACCCAGGCGTTGCGGCCCCAGTTTGAAGATTTGAGTAAAGATCAGCTTGATTTACACAGCATTATTTTGAGTGTTGACCAAGGCATTTCTGCTTTAAGGCGTATGCAAGATACCCTCATGTATTTGGATGTGAAGAAAACATTGATGACTGAAAAAGAACCGACGCCCAAAAGTTTAGAAGTTAAGCCCATGGCTACGGCGGCGACTATGATAACCCAGGAGGCTAGCAATAGGCAAAGTCTTGAAGCAGAGCTTGAATTGATGAAAAATAGAGCTCTATCTCCAAAGCTTTAAAAGTGATTATTTACGTAATTTTTAATCATGGCTTCATAAATGCTAATAAATAGATAGTATGGAATGATATCTGCCTTGTAGAAGACGAGCCGAGAAAGATCCAATCTACAACAATAAAGGCTGAATAGGAAGAAGGAGAGAGTATGCGGTGCCCAAAATGTGGTGGCCTCATGGTGATGCAATCCTTTTTTGACCATTTCATCAATTTTGAAGGATGGAAATGTCTAAATTGTGGGCGGATCATTGAGAAGCGTGAGAATACCATTAAGGATGATGCTTTTAGTATATTTTACCAACGACAAAAACTTAAACGCCATAACAACTAAGACAGCATGAACATATTTTTTATTAGTATTCAAGCGACCTACTCTTCTGCCTCGTTGTCTTTGTTTTCTAACGATGTTTGTTTAGAAACTGCTCTTATTGGTGATGCGCGCGCAAGCTCGCATCTTATTCCTCACCTTGAAGCTTTGCTTAAAAAACATGTTCTACAGCTAACCGACCTTGCTTTTATTGCTGTTGATCAAGGTCCCGGGGCATTTACTTCGCTTCGCGTTTCTCTTGCGACCGTTAATGGTATTGCATTTGGTAAACGGGTTCCTTTAGTTGGCGTTGATGGTTTAGATGCTCTTGGTCATGATATGGTAAAACTGAGTGCGCATGCGTCGGCGTTGTTTGTAAGTATGCTTAACGCTTACAATAACGATGTTTACTACGCTTTTTATACCTCGAACAACCAAGTGCTTACGACAGTTGATAGGGGAGTTAAAAAGATAGAAGCTGTTTTAGCTGACCTTAGTGTGCATGGCGCTACCCAGCCAGTTATTTTTGCTGGTAATGGTGCTTATCTTCATCGTGATATGATTTATAATACTCTTGGTGATGGCGTTCGATTTGTTGAGCCAGTAGTGTCTACAGCAACCTCTGAAAGCATAGGTACGCTTGCGTTTAAGGCTTATCAAGAGACATCTGAAATTGGGTTTAAGGTTAAGCCAACGTATATGAAGACGCAGTATTTTGCGATTAGAGCGTCTACGCACCAGTAGAGATAATGCTCCGTAACGTGCCTAAAACCAAAACAGCAGCATCAATAGAACGCAATATAGTTGGTGTGAGCGCGAACATGTTTACACCAGCATCTTTGAGTAATTTTTCTTCTTCAGCAGTAAAGCCACCTTCTGGGCCAATAATGACATGAAAAGGGCCCGTGGGTTGCTGTGTCACTGCCTGTACTAAATCAACAAATGATTGTCCTGATGGATCAAGACAGATCCAGTATCCCTGAACTTGGGTAATAAGATTTGTTAGTTCTACAAATTCTTTTGGTTCATTAACCACGGGAGAAATAAACTGCTTCGCCTGTTCGCATGCAGCAATAATTACTTTATCAATGCGTGTTAATTCACGGTCATCGCCCCACTGGCGTTGTATTTTTTTGCTCAAAATGGGGGTAACTGTGGTAATGCCCATCTGTGCAGCTGTATAAACAACAGCATCAAAGGCATCGCGGCGTAAAAGCCCTTGGTACAGATGAATTGGAGGGGTGATGGGTGATGGAGCGTAGGCTTTAATGACGCTGCCACGAATGATATTTTTTTTACTTTTTTCTTCTGTAAGCGCTATCTGTACAGCAGTAGTGCCGTCAAAAATAATGCACTCATCGTCTTTTTCAAGACGAAGCACGGTAAACATGCGGCGCCATAGGTCTTCATCGGCAAGCGTAAAGCTGCCACCTGGAATGAACGCAAGGTGGTTATGAAGGACTGTTTGGGTAAAAAATGAGAATGTATGTTTACTGTTTGCGTGCATGCTTAATCGCGTAGATAATACCTGTAATTACAGCAGTGGTACCAACAGCACCAGCAAGACAGGTGTAAGGGTGTTCAGCTACGAATTCTGTTGCTTTATCAGCTTGCATTTTGAGCATAGCCCATGCCAGGGTTGCCTTTTGTTGAAGGCTAAGACCTTCTTGTGGTATCGCATCAAGTGTTGCTAAAAATTCTGCCATATCAGCTTCATCTTGTTCAGATGAGGTTACAAGATCAGCGTCAGCAAGTATCTCGTGTTCAATTGTCGAGTTGTTAGTGTTGGTATCAGCAGATAAAGAAACTGTGTTCAGTCCAAATATCAATCCAACGATCATTAATAAATTGTACGTGCGTTTCATGTGAGTTACTCCAAAAAAGTAATTACTTTACCTAGCTTACCTATTCTTCTTATGATCTTAAGTATGTAGTTTATAGGGCAAACGCTATAATTGCAAAAAAATGCGTCAATTACGGGGGGATCATGCAAGCACCAACAATGCTGGTTATTCTCGATGGCTTTGGCCACAGTCCAGAGCTGCAAGGCAATGCCATAGCTCACGCGCATATGCCCTTCTGGTCGTCTTTTATAAAGAAATACCCAATGGCGCTTCTTAACGCATCTGGCCCTTCAGTTGGCCTTCCCAAGGGTTACATGGGTAACTCTGAGGTAGGGCATCTTACCCTTGGTTCAGGAAGGGTGGTTGATTCGATCTTGAAGAAATTTCATGATGCCATTGACGATGAAAGTTTTTTTGAAAATAAGCTTCTTATTGAAAGGTTTTTGTCGCTAAAGGCGTCAGGTGGAGCGCTTCATTTGATGGGGTTGCTGTCAGATGCAGGGGTGCATAGCCACATTCGGCATCTTTTTGCCTTGCTTAAATTGGCCAAAAAAGTGGGACTTGAGTCTGTTTTTATTCATGTTTTTTTAGATGGTCGCGACGCCCCACCAAAGTCTGCTGGCATGTATCTTACTGCTTTGCAACAGGAAATTGACGCTCTTGGGTGTGGAGTCATAGCGAGCGTGACCGGACGTTTGTATGCTATGGATCGTGATACGAACTGGGATAGAACGTTTAGCACGTATGCGATGTTGTGTGGGCATGGCAAAGACACTTTGAGATCATCATCATGGCAATCTGTGCTTGATACGTCATATCAAAATAACGTGACTGATGAGTTTATAGAGCCCCATGTTTTAAATCCTGCTGGATTGATTAAATCAGGAGATGGGGTCGTATTTTTTAATTTTCGGCCAGATCGCGCTTGCCAGCTTGCAGAAGCATTTATTAATCCACAGTTTTCGCATTTTAAAAATGCGTTAAATACTGGCAATAAAACGCTAGCGTTTTTTATTACAACAACGCGTTATAAAGCACAATTTAATCTATTTAATAATGACATCTTGTTTGAACGTACTAAAATTACGCACACGCTTTTAGATGAAATAGCGCTACAAATTAAGCCCAAAGCGCCTCATGTTTTTATTATTGCCGAAACAGAAAAATATGCGCATGTAACCTATTTTTTTAGGGGCATGGAAGATAAACAGCTTCAGAACGAAACGCGTAAGCTTATTCCATCAATTAAGATTCATTCATATGCAACGCATCCAGAAATGTCGGCGCAACAGATAACAGATACGCTTGTGAGTTCTTTGCGCAGCAAGCCAGCCTATTTTTATTTGGTTAACTACGCAAATGCTGATATGGTTGGGCATTCAGGAGATTTTAAAGCGACGGTGACTGCGTGTGAGTTTATCGACCAGCAGCTCGCAGTTCTTTATGACGAAGTGGTTACGCGCTTGGGTGGAACGCTTATTGTTACCGCTGATCACGGCAATGCTGAAAAGAAAATTGATGCTCAGGGCAATCCTCTTACGGCGCATACTGATAATCCTGTGCCCTTTGTGTTGGCATGTAGTAAGCATGATCATCCCTCGTCGTCCCTCGACACGCTCGGGATCGGGACCAGGAATCATTCTTTAGGGCTCGCCAATGGAGCGGCAACTATTTTGAAATGCTTGGGACTTAATGTTCCTAGTGCTATGAATCAAGAGATTATTTTTTAAATTTAAAAAAAGGACGCATGTATGCACGCTACGTTTCATGATCGTTTTTGGGCAGTTGTTGCTCATTTTCCCATCGTAACTATGATTTGGATGGGGTATTTATTGTACTGTAAGTTTGTACACCAGTATGAACTGACTGATCTGTTAAGTAAGTATCAAAATGCAAGCTGGCAGGCTCTTCCACTTACTCCCATAGCCTTAACACTTTTGAGCGTTCCCATTGCTCTAGGTATTCAGCGTATGCAAAAATCATATCCATTAGCACGTAATAATGCCCATCAGGCTTATCTTTTTAATATCTGGCTTTTGCAGTGCTATGCAGTAATTTTTTGTATAGCAGTAGTAGGACTTTACTTGAGGCGTATGGAGATATTTCTATTTTCAGGTGCATTAGGTTTTTTTGTTGGAGTAAATTGCCTAATTCAAGCAACGTTAGGAATCATTACGGCATGGAATGGCCGTGTGTATCGTTATTGGCGTTTAGGACGCAAATAACCGGTTAATGCCTTAGCAATTAATCCAGTGCTAAAAAGTGTGACGAACGAGGCTGAAACTCCGAGTGCAATGAGTCGATATACACATATTCCCATTATTGATCCACAAGCCATCAAAGCAAGTACTGGTACCCACCATGCAAGTGTACGTAATGCCTTACGTTGTACTGCTCGTAGAGCGGCGCATGCGCATAAAAAGAATGCTGTTTGCTGCGATAACACTGCCATATTTTGTAAGGGAACTTGGTTGAGAGTAATTACTAAAATTAGGCTTCCAAGGGCAACTTCAATCAATAGGCTTATCCAAGGTGTATTTTGTTGATTTACACGGGTTAATAAATTTTTGAAGGGAAGATGACCATCTTTGGCCATGGCGTGTAAATTCCAACAGTTGCTTGTTAAGATTGAAAAACATGATCCAATAATGGCAGTGAACACTGCCCCATTAAGTATCGCCGCAAACCAAGGAACGCTTGGAAGGGCGGTAAGGCCGATGGTTAAAATAGGTTCACTTGTGGTAGTAAGCACATCTCCAAGTACGCTGTATGCAAAAATCTGAAATAAAATATTAACGGCAGCAACGATGCTAAAAGAAGTTACAATAACCCATTTAATACTGTGTTTTGACTGATCAATCATGTTGCCTATGTGGCAAACTGCTTCGAAGCCTGATAGTGCAAAAAGTGCTATGGGTAAGATATTAAAAAGGTCACCGGCGATGATTTCGTGATAAAAGGCAGAGGAATCAAAGTAACAAAAGCCAATAGTAAATATTGCTAAAATTGGAACGGCTTTAAGCGCTGTAATAACGTACTGAATGCGTCCACCAATCGCCAGTCCCGCTATGTTGAGACCGGCGATTAAAAAAAGCATGCCTATATCAAACATAAGTGGAGATACATTTTGTAATACGGGTACGCGTGCTACAAAGAATTCATTAAATTTATGCATCAAGACAGCTGCTGATGTTGTTTTACCAATAAAGTAGGCCCAGCCGCTTAAAAAACCAACCGAAGGGTTCAGGTATGTGCGTGGATAGACGTACAGGCCACCTGCGACTGAGTGAAGATTGGCAAGCTCTGCGATGCACAAAATTAAAGGCAAGAGAATGCATGCGCCAATAAGATATCCCATGAATCCAAAGGGTCCTGCAAGCTGAGTGAGTGGCTTGGCATTAATAAAAATACCAGCGCCAATCATAGTGTTAATGCAGATAAAGACTGCTGTTAGTGGGGACATGCGCGCTATGTTCATAGATAGCCTTTGATTGTAAAAGTTGCGGGGATAAGCTTTTTTGTCATCCCAGGCCAAGACCTGGGATCCAGGTTGATTGTGTTATTTTAAATGGATCCTGGATCAAGTCCAGGATGACAAGAAAAAAGAATCACTTGTTTTTGCGTAGCGCTATCAAAAGAGCAGAAAGCTTAATGCCAAAATCACCAATAATAAACGGGTAAAAGCCTGCGGCTAAAAGTCGATTTGCAGGTACAAAAAACGCAAGTTGCGTAAGTCCACAACCAAACGCAATAGCCCAGGCTGCAATGAGTGTGAGTATCTGGGTGAAGATATTTTTACGCATTACAGATCGCATGAGAGCTAGAAAGATCATGCCTAGTAAAAATCCAAATAGATAGCCACCCGTTGGGCCAATCAGGCGCAATAATCCTCCCTGTAAGCCTGCAAAGAATGGCGCACCACAAGCTCCCTGCGCAAGATAGATTACGTATGCACCAACAGCTTCCCAGCCAAAAAGAAGCGCAGCTAAAAACACCGGGCCTGGCTGAATGCTTAATGGTACGAGATTAAAGGGAAGGGGGATAATAATTTGTGATGCTATTGCGTAGAGCCATGAGAGCAGGAGCATGCGGGTTAGAGGGTGACAGCTTGAATATGTCTTACTGATCGCATGTTTGAAACGATAAACAATTGTTTGAGTGTGCATGAACAAGTCTTTCTTTTAATATTTTTTTAATTATGAGCGAAGTTTATCATGAAGGGTGTGGGAGCACAAATGGGGGGTATCGCAGATCATGAAAAATCTTGAAAGCTGCTATCTATTTTAATACCATCAGAGTTGCTAAGTATTGAAACTGAAAAATTTATCGAAGGAATGACAAATGAAGCACTTTTTCTTAAATGTACTTTTTCTTGTCGTATGTAACAGTTCTGTTTTTGGCATGGACTCAAGTAACTTACAGCAAGACATTGATAGAGCAAGAAGCACTATGGCAGACGAAAGATTAAGCAGAGATCGTACCGTTCAAAGGTTTCAAGGTTACAGAGAGAAGATTTGTGCGGCATTTAGTGCACAGGAAAATGTTAAAAACGCCTTACTTGCTGAATTGGGTGTATTGGAAAAAGAGGCTGTGGAGATTCACGATCAATCAATTGCAGCACTTCAAGCAATGCTCGACTATTATCAAGAACGCGTACATTGTGACACTAGAGTGAACAGTGTTCGCCAAAGCGGATCAATTACAGCTACAGATCTCACACCGGATGCACGGTATCAAATGCTTCAACATGCATTTGACGAAGTAGAGGCGATTCAACAAGACGTAGCATTGTTACATGCAAGAACAAGCAACGTGAACACAAGCACACAGCTGCAGGTTGAGGCTATTCTAAGCAGAAGAAAAGCTTTAATAGAAAAAATGGAAGCACTCTGGGGTAAAGTTAATCAACTCGCCGGAACCAGCATTTTGGGTCAGTCAAGTACAGCATCTGGTGCAGCAGCCGCGTCGGCAGGCCCAAAAACTGATTGCAAGGAATGACAAATGAAGCACTTTTTCTTAAATGTACTTTTTCTTGTCGTATGTAACAGTTCTGTTTTTGGCATGAACTCAAGTAACTTACAGCAAGACATTGATGGAGCAAGAAGCGCTATGGCAAACGAAAGAGTACTCATAGATCATACCGTTCAAAGGTTTCAAGGTGACAGAGAGAAGATTTGTGCGGCATTTAGTGCACAGGAAGATGTTAAAGACTCTTTACTTGCTGAGTTGGGTATATTGGAAAAAGAGGCTGTGGAGATTTACGATCAATCAATTGCAGCACTTCAAGCAATGCTCGACTATTATCAAGAACGTGCACATTTTGACACTAGAGTGAAAAGTGTTCGCCAAACCGGATCAATTACAGCTACAGATCTCACACCGGATGCACAGTATCAAATGCTTCAACATACCTTTGACGAAGTAGAGGCGATTCAACAAGACGCAGCATTGTTACGTGCAAGAACAAGTAACGTGAACACAAGCACACATCTGCAGCTTGAGGCTATTCTAAGCAGAAAAAGAGTTTTAATAGAAAAAATGAAAGCACTCTGGGGTAAAGTTAATCAACGTGCTGAAACCGACCTTTTGGGTCAGTCAAGTACAGCATCTGGTGCAGCAGCCGCGTCGGCAGGCCCAAAAACTGATTGCGACGAGTGATTGTAAACTTGCTGCAGAGAAGAATTTTTGACAAAATCACCAGCTCTTTCTACACTCTTAGGCGTGTTTCGTAAAAATTCCAGAAAATAATAATCCCCTTACGCTTAAGAGGTCACTATGTTTGACAGTCTGCAGTATTTGTACATTTCCTCGGCTATTGCCGGGTTGGGCTTTTTGGTAACAATCATTATGTTTTGCTTGGTTACACGACATAAAAATAGCGACAAAAAATCAGCTCATATTTCACAGCTTATTCGTAATGGTGCCATGACCTTCTTGCGTCAAGAGTACAGCATTCTTGCTGCGGTTATCGCTCTTGCATTTGGGGTTCTTTATTATGTTTTTAGTCTTCCAGCTGCTCTTGCTTACACGTTTGGTGCATTGTCATCAATGTTTGCTGGTTACGTTGGTATGAAGGCTGCTACACGTGCTAACGAAGCAACAACGATCGCTGCAAAAACACACGGTGAAAAGCCAGCGTTTTTGACGGCGCTTATGGGTGGTTCAGTTATGGGTTTTGTTGTGGCAAGCTTGGGTCTTATTGGTCTAGCAGGTATTTTTTATCTGTTTAATGATACTGTACACGATGTTATTAATATTTTGATTTGCTACGGTCTTGGCGCAAGCTCGATCGCTCTTTTTGCGCGTGTTGGTGGCGGTATTTATACTAAAGCTGCTGACGTTGGTGCTGACCTTGTTGGTAAGATTGAGTTGGGTATTCCTGAAGATGATCCACGCAATCCAGCAGTTATTGCTGACAACGTTGGTGACTGCGTTGGTGATACTGCCGGTATGGGTGCAGATATTTTTGAATCATACATCAGCTCAGTTGTTGGCGCTATCGCTCTTGGTGCACATTATTACGCTGGTCAGCTTGAGTATTTAACGCTGCCTATCATGTTGTGTGCCATTGGATTGGTTACATCACTGCTTGGTTTTTTTGCAGCGTTTGTTATTCCATCAAAAATTGAAACGTTGTTGCAAAAGGCAACCTACCTCTCAATTATTCTTTTCATTGGTGGTGCATACGGTTACTTGCGCTACATGGACATGGACATGGCATTGTTTGGCTCTATAGCCCTTGGTGCGCTTTCTGGTATCGTTATTGGTCTTGTGACTGATTACTACACAAGTGGAAGACCTATCAGAAAATTGGCAGAGACATCAAAAACAGGCGCAGGAACAAACTTAATCTATGGTCTTGCAATTGGTTTTGAATCAGTTGTTATTCCTGTTTGTACCATTGCATTGAGTGTGTTTGTTTCATTCACTCATTTTGGCGGGTTCTTTGGCGTAGCGCTTGCTGCTGTTGCCATGCTTGCAACCGTTGGTATGACCATGACCGTTGATGCTTACGGCCCAATAGCAGACAATGCTGGTGGTATTTCAGAAATGTCAGGCTTTGGTCCTGGTGTTCGTAAAATTACCGACAAGCTCGATGCTCTTGGTAACATGACAGCAGCGCTTGGCAAAGGTTTTGCAATTGGTTCAGCAGTGTTTGCTGCGCTTGCGCTTTTTGCTGCTTACATGCAAGAGGCAAAAATTGCTCACTTAGATCTTCTTGATCCTGCGGTACTGGCAGGTTTCTTTATGGGCGGAACACTTCCATTCTTGCTTTCAGCATTCACGATGCGTTCAGTTGGTCGTGCAGCATGGAAGATGGTAATTGAAGTTCGTCGTCAATTTACTGAAATTAAAGGGTTGATGGAAGGCACAGCTCAACCTGATTATGCACGTTGCATTAGCATTAGCACACGTGCTGCATTAACCGAAATGTTGTTGCCAAGCTTTATTATTATTCTTGCTCCTATTGCTATCAAATTTGGTTTTGGTGCTTCAGGCGCATTGGCGCTTGGTGGATTCCTTGCCGGTGCAACATTAACAGGTGTTGTGCTTGCGCTTACCATGACAAATGCTGGTGGTGCATGGGACAATGCAAAGAAGTATATCGAAGCTGGTAACCTTGGTGGTAAGGGTTCTGACGCTCACCGTGCTGCGGTTGTTGGTGATACGGTTGGTGATCCATTTAAAGATACATCAGGTCCATCACTTAATATTTTGATCAAATTAGTTTCGGTACTTTCTTTGTTGCTTGCAACATTGTAAAATATCGAACTATGTGAAATGTTAAAAGGCGTCACGTTATGTGGCGCCTTTTTTTGTGGCTAATGTTTTAGAAAGTATTCTTATGAAGAAAATAGTACTCATCTTGTTGTCGTTTCTTTTTGTGTACGGGCACGCAGATATTTTTTGTATGTCGGCATCAGATTTTCCTGACGACTTCTCTGCTGGGACTGGAGTTTCAAAATTTGCTCCAGCGTGTTTTTTTGAGATTCCCGTAGACGATCTTATGGGACAAGATTCTACTGACAGTCAAGGCTTTCCAACAGAAGACACTATCAAAAAGCTTTCTGAGTATTGTTTTTTAAAACATTTTGATGGTCACGATATTCACGTTAAAACAGTTAAACAATTTGCAGATTGTGATCGCGTTTACACGGCATTTATAAATCCATCAAAGCAGGATATTCGTTTTGTTTTTAAAGCTTATGTAGGCGCTAAGGGGCAAGATTCTTATAACAAGATGCAGGCGATTATGCATGGGCCTTGGGGTACAGCTTCTAACATTGATCGTATGAAAATTGTAATGCCCATTGGATTTTTTACTTATCAGCATCAGGGTGTTAAGCGTTATATTGAAGTTACTGAGGGGGCAAGGACAGCGCTTAATTTAAGGGAGATGTTTGCAATACCATCGTTTTTATCGTCTAATGTAGAAGCTATACAATGTATGTTTTTTAGTATTGGTTCTATGATTGGAGCTCTTCATAAAATGTTTATGAGACAAGATGAGTTTATGCTTAATGTTTTGCAATGGAAAACACACTTGCATGGTGATCTCCATATAGAAAATATTCTGTGGCGTTGTTCTTTGCAAAAAGCTTTTATTATTGATCTTTGGACATCTTATTTTTCTTTAAATAATCGCCAGAGTATTGATTACGATATTATTGCTTTTGTTTTTACACCACTTTTGTATTGGGGATGGCTTGAGAAAGATAAGGCTCAGGTGCTTATTGAGCATAGTGTCTTTTTCTTGAGAGGTTATGTTTCAGTTTTTCCTGATGAGTTGAGACCTCGGTTGACTGCGTATATTAAAGATATCATTGTAAAACATTTTACAGCGGCACAGTTGGTTGTTAATAATATCTTTTCCAGGAAAGCTGGAGATCTACTAAGAGAGATTGTTCAAATCTGTTATCCTGATAGAAGTGTACTTGGCTGCCGTGAATACGAATCTTATGAAGTAAATACGTGGAATAAGTTTATAGATAAAATGCATAAAAGATTTGCTTCTTTGCAATCGCAAGATGAAAAAGAGGGTTATAAAAAACAATTGTTCGAAAATTTTTCTTGGATGAGTGGTTTGATTAATTGTTTTGATACGGTATCTGGTGTATAAAAAAGAATAAAAATTGCTTAGCAAAGGGAGAAAGTGATGATAAAAAAGAGAGAGAGGTCCTTTTGGCTTGTTGGTCTGTTTTTATCAATGACCATTTCAGCTTCATGCGTCCATCTTGGCCAGCATTTTATTTTTTCTCTTCCAGAAACGCGCAGTAAAGACGCCTTGCATGAGTGGCTTGCTCAAACGCGTCCAGGCGGGGTGATGCTGTTGGCTTCACACTTTACAAGTAAGCAAGAGCTTAAAGATTTTGTTGCATTCTTGCGCCAAGAAACTAAAAAACTTCAACTCCCTCATCTTTTAATTACGGTTGATTGGGAGGGCGGCATAGTCTCGCGTCCAACGAAGGTTGGTGGATTTGCATCAGTGCCAAGCCCATGGGCATTGGCGCAAGCCGGCAGATCAGCCTGTTTCTTGGGTGGTATGCTTATTGGCTCTCAGCTTCGTGATTTTGATATCGACGTTACGTTTGCCCCATCATTAGATCTTTTTGATCCAGAAAATCACATTCTTGCAACGCGTTGCTTTGCGCAAGATCCCGATAAAACTGCTGAGGCAGGCACAGCTTTTTGTAAAGGGTTGATGAGTCAAGGTGTTATGCCCTGCATCAAACACTTTCCAGGTCTTGGTGTTGGCAAACTCGATACACATCTAGACACAGTAAGTCTTAATTTAGATGCGCAGGGGCTTAATCATCACATGCAGCCTTTTTTAAAAGCCCTCGAAGCTGGCATTCCTATGGTTATGTGTACGCATGCACAGCATGATTTTTTTGGTAAAGACCCCATCACGCTTGAGCCTAAGCCTGTTGCGTTTCTTAAAGAAAAAAATAAAAATGCGTTGGTAATTACTGATGATTTTTCAATGAAAGGCGTGCACGTTAAGGGCACCGTTGAAGAAGCTTCCTTGCAGGCGCTATGTGCCGGTTATGATATGATTATTTTTTCGGGCAAGCCCGAAGAGCAAGTTGATATGCTCAATAACTTACATGTGCTTGCTAAAAAACTTTCTCAAAAGCACAAACAGGTTCTTGAACTTGCACAAAAGCATGTAGATTATTGCAAGAAGCAGCATCTTTATACCTCAAGGCGTAAGCAAGAGATTCCGGTTGATGAAAAAGCTCTCTCGTCATTTCTTGCCAAGAGATGCTTTCAAGTGCCGGAGCATGTAAAGTTGTTGGGTTCTGGTAAGAATATCTGTCTGATTTCAACAAATCTTCCTAAAATTCGTCCACCAGAAAAATGGTTCATTGAGAACGATCAATCGTATTTGGGAATGCGTTTGGCAAATAAAGACAAGTCTGTTACAGAGTACATTCTTGATCCTAAAGATGTTAAAAGCGTCGATGACATCGTACAGATTTGCAGTACGCTTGATAGTAACACCATGCTTGTTGTACAAACATTTTTTTACGCTGACAATATTTGGAACACCGTACAGCGACAATGGCTTGAGCTTCTTGAACCGTATCAAGATAGAACGATTGTTATTTCGTTAGGGCATCCATTAGAACAGACTGTTTTGCCTAACGCCTCTGTTATTCATCTCGGTTCATTTGGTGATGCGTTGCTTGATAACGTTGCTAACTACCTGTGTGATGATCAAGAGCTTACCGGTGCAGATCGTCTTGCGCGCAGTCCTGCTCGTTATTTAGCGGGTAAAAAAATAGGGTTGCTTTGCCACAAATGTAGTGTTGTGCATCATGATGGTAACGTTGAATTCTTGCCTGATTTTATTCATGATTGGGCTAAGCACAGAAATGATGATACAGAGCTGGCAGCGCTTTTTTGCCCAGAGCATGGGCTTTTGGGAACACAGCCAGATAGCGCTCATGTAGAATCGTCACATACGAGTGATTGGGGCTGTCCAATTCATTCATTGCATGGCAATAATAGAACGCCAACACAGGCCATGCTCGAAAATCTTGATGTGATTGTTATTGATTTTCAAGAGGTTGGCACACGCTGTTATACGTACTTGAGTACTATGTATTTAGTGCTTGAGGCTGCTGCACAGGCACAAGTTCCCGTGCTTGTGCTCGATCGCCCAAATCCGTTAGCGTTTTGGAAAGATACAGGGCCATTTCTTGATAGTACCTACAGCTCATTTTTAGGAAAAGTTCCTACAAAGTTTTTGCATGGTTCAACGATTGGTGGGATAGCTCAAAAAATTAATAAAACCATTGGTGCGCAACTGACCGTGCTGGACTGTTGCTTTGAGCGTTCTTTGCATCACAAAAGCTCTGGTCATAAAATAAAAGATAATCCTGATTTCTTTTTCCATCGTGATTTTATTCCACCATCACCAAATTTGGGAACTATCGATCAAGTGTATACATATCCGTTCACGGTATTTTTTGAGGGAACAAACTATTCAGAAGGCCGTGGAACAGTGAGCCCATTCTTGCAAATTGGGGCACCATGGGTTGATAAAAATAAATTGACGACCGCGCTTAATCATTTAAAATTACCGGGCGTTTATTTTGAGCCGGTAAGTTTTATGCCTCAAAAAATGGTAGGCTTTGCAGACAATCCAAAACATAAAGATGTCGTCTGTAACGGTTTTTTTATGCATATCTATGATCATGCCAAGGCTCATCCAATGAGCTCTGCTCAAGCTATTTTACAAACGATGTTTACGTTGTATCCAAAAGAGTCACAGTGGCTGAGTTTTAGTAAACGTTATACAACAGATTTGCTTGCCGGAACAGATACATGGAGAAAAAATATTAACGCTTACACAAAATCATCGCGCGCGTAAACGGTGGAAACTGTTTAAGATGATACGTTAAGGCGTTCTTGTCTTTAAACACGCCACCGTAAAGATCAAGCTGATACAGGTTGTTCACAAATGCTCCGCCTGTGTCAGCAAGAACGCCGATGTGCATCTCTTTTTTATTGGTCAGTGGATTTTTGTGCACAAGAGCAATAACTTTGCCTAGGCCAATACTATAAAGATCACCAGCAAAAACCACATTTTTTCTTCTGTTCATGCGTTCGAACATTGCATCAAACGAGCCATTAGAACTTTTAAGAGCTCTAAAAAACCAGTAACGTTTTTGAGCAAGAACATTTTTTTGGCTTCTGTCATAAGGAATATTATTGTGCGTATCAACATTGAACATTCTTCTTGAGCTATCGGTAAAGGTAACAATAACGGTTCCTTGCATTAAAGCGTCCTCAAGCCCTTGGCGAGAAAGCCATGCTAAAGGAGTGACTTTTGATTTGAGCGGAGCTTTTTCAAACACGCCTGCTAAGATCTGTTGCTTGGTAAAGCGCGTGCGTACGTTGTCATCGTGCAGAGCGTAAAGAGCACAAGGATAGTTGGCGGTTTTCTTTTTGTTGCCCTGTATTTCTAAAATACCGTAGGAGGTAAGGCGAATTTTACCATTATCTGGTAGGGGAATATTGTGGCTTTCAGCGCTTTCTCTATCAGCTTTCCAGCGTAAGCAGGTAAAATGTTTTTTTAAAAAATCAGGATCTTGTAAGCGAAACTCACTTTTCTTGTCATCCCGGGCATCCCTCGACGAAGCTCGGGACTGGGATCCATTCTCTAAGTCTTCTTTGATCGTATCAATAATAAAACGTAATGTTTCTTTAACATCGTTAACGGCAAAAACATCTTTAAACGCTTCTGGGTTGGTAATTTGAGCGCGCGCATTGTGTACATCAAGATAGTGTAAAGCGTCTTGAGCAGCGTGAAGTAATCTTTTTTGATCGGTGCACACTGTTACATGGTCAAGAGAGGGTAGAGTTGCTTGTTTGAAAAAATCTTGGGCATCTAGGTGTGTAGCAGAATGTTTTGCGTGTTCTTGTTTTACTTGGACGTTGTCGACATGAAATGTTTGTAACGGTGTTCCTGTGAATAAAATTAAAAGACCCGTGTAAAATTTGAATGTGTTATTGAGTGTCATGACCCCACCAGATTTTTATTGGTTTTTTAAAAACTTATTATTCAATTAATCAAATCAGGTATACTGAAGTCAACGAATCAAAGAGGGTGAAAGATGAATGTTTGCGAGCATGGATTTATTCTAAAAAAGCTACCACCAGGTGACAGCAAGTTTTCTGTGTTGACTCAATCACAAGGTAAGCTGATTGTCGCAATTCCACCTAATACTCAAATACGGTTATTAAACACTGGCTCACGCATACAGTTTATTGTGGGCGATCAACAGTACAACGTGCATATCGTTAACAATATTAAACTTGTAAGTAGCATGCAGTCGTCAACGCTTGCAGATCTTTCGTGGATGCATCACCTTTTAGAGCTGTGCTACTACTTTGTGCCTTTATATCAGCAATCACATGACTGTTTCGAGCTGTTGGCTCAGTGCAATGTTTTACTTAATCTGCACATGCATATTCAAGAGGTGTGGGAAGCTATAAAGCGTACGTGTATTGGCATTTTGCTATGCATGTTTGGGTTTTATCCATCAGATGAACTTTTATCACCAGTATTGGCGCTTAAAAGTGTTCTTGCACGACTGAGTGATTATGATGATGCATACAATATAGAAATAATCAAAACAGGTACGCAAAGCGCTTGCCTTAATCAACAAAAAAAGCTTGAGGTTTGGACGCGGGAATGTATCGAAACGCATCCGCGTAGAGAGGCCTTTAAGACACTTAATTTTGTGTATGAGTAACTATTGAGCTATCTGTAAGAATTCAAACAACAGGACCTACGACAACTCCTGTCACTACAAAATTCTGCTCAATAAACCCTATTAGAAACGCTGCAATTTCAGGATATCTTTTTTCGTTCGCCATATTCCATGCTTCAAGAATGTCAGGAAAAAGTTGTGAGTTTATTGTTGCTTGTGCAATGGTTGCAATTATTTCTAAATTACAACGTAGATTAACGGCAAGTAATAAAGATTTTTGTTCATCAAAGCCGACAGTAGTAAGCACTCTGTTTAGACATCCACATACTGTCGCTGCTTGTATAATTATTCCAACAGCAACCGGGTCATTATTGTTTATGGCTTGCATTAAAGCTGTATCGCTAAGCCTTCCTGTGGCACATAGCATGCGTTGACGTAGTTCAACAGGCCGATCTGTTCTTAATAATTCTTGCATAAGTCTTGTGTTTTTTTGTTCAGTAGCAACTACTAAAATTCTTTGCATGGAACGCCAAAACCAAGTGTCACATGAGTAAGTAAGTATTTCTGTAGTTTTACCACGTCGATCTAATGCTGCGATAGCAGCTAAAGCTTTATCCGTTTCGTTGCACCATACAGCATGCATGAGTTTGTCGCATGTTTTTTCAGGATTGGGAGTAGGAATTTCTTGCGCGGAGTACCATGGAGGCGTAAGCCCACGAAAAAAAGAAGAGAACATTGCTTGCAGGTTGCTTGTTGTCAAACAAAGAGCAAAAATCATTATTGTTAATTTTTGTGCATTTATTAGTATTTTCATGCTCGGCCTTCTTGATCAGTATTAATAATCTTTTTCAAGTTATGTAAGATATAATTCTATTATTGCAATTTAGATACAAAAAAAGGAATAAAAATGACTGAACGCCATGGCAAAATACCAGAATGGTACAACAAAGACAGCAAAAACTACGATGCGTTTAACGAAAATACTGATAACTCAAGAACAACGAATAGCACGATAGAAAAGATACTTAAGCAGCATAAGGTAAAAACTGTTTTAGATCTTACGTGCGGAACTGGTTCACAGGTTTTTTGGCTTGCAAAGCATGGGTATCAAATGACTGGATCAGACATCAGTCCAGGCATGCTTAACGTCGCAAAGCGTAAGGCTAAGAAAGAAAAAATAAACGTACCCTTTTTGTTGGGTGATATGCGTACGATTAAAGTGGGCACGTTTGATGCAGCTTTAACGATATTTAATGCTGTGGGGCATCTGACAAAAGCTGGTTTTGAAAAAACGATGCGCAATGTTTGTGCGAACTTGCATGATGGTGGGATTTACGTATTTGATATATTCAATCGAAGTTATCTTACGCACGATAACAATATAACTAAGTTATCAATCGAATGGATAAGAATAGTGGGCGATATTAAACTTCGTGAAATTCAGCACAGTATAATCGACTACAAAGGTCTTTTGGTTTCTTACACGACCAACTATGAACAAAAGAGTTCTGGCAAATTAAAAGCGTCAAAGAGTGTTGGGACTTTGCAAACGTACACAGCCAAAGAGCTTCAAGAGATGCTTGTTCGCAATGGGTTTAAAGTTCTTGGGCAATACGCAATGGATGGATCGAAGTTCTTAGAGAAAGAAACAGAACGTATTCTGACGGTTGCAAAGAAATAGCGCTGATACGTTGACGCAGGCTTATTCCAGCCAATCTCTGTAAATGCAGCAACGATGATAGAAATGTCTTTTTCTTGTAAGGGTCTAGAATTCATTGTTGTATATAGTGCAAGTTATTAAACAATAATTCCATGTACTCTTTAAAAAACACAAACCCGATTACATGCAAAATGCCACTGATTAATGCGATAACAAACGTTAATACCACAAGATCCTTTACAGAAAATGATGCTGGGTATTTCGCGAAAAGTAATATCCAACGTGCAAGGCATGCGACAAAACAGAACAAAAGCCAATGTGTTAAAAAAGATATTAGAATATGTACCATCTATTTTCCTTTATTTTTTCCGATATGTTCAATAATAAGATCAGCTATTTGATCTGGGGTTATGTTATCAGTATCGATTTTTAGATCATAGTTCCATCCATGGTGCACATTTTCATAAAGACTTCGTGCATGACCTTGTGGTGATGTTGCCCGTGTCTTTTCACGTTGCTCAATGGTCGTCAATGATGCCGTAACACCAACGGTGATTACATTGATACCTTTAAGAGCTTTTTGTAAGTCGGCAAGCCAAGCGGGTTCGTACATGATGTAATCAACAATAACATTGTTACCGGCGCGTGCGTAGGCGGCAATTGCTTGGTGCATGCCTTTGATAATCTTGTTTCCCTCAGGTCCAACGTGGAGCGTAAATAATTTTCCATGAGCATCTTCGGTGGCAACACCATGCATTATCACATGATGTTCTGGTTTATCTTCCAGGTAAAATTTTGGTGGTATGAGCCCAACAAAAAAATTATCGATACCAATGCCGAGCCATGGACTTTGTTGTTTAGCCTGAAAAGCCTTCATAATACTAGATTTTCCAACAGCAGACGGTCCATTTAAAATGATAACAGATCCAGTGGCTTCTGGTTTGTTATTTGAGCAGCCACTTAGCATCATTATGCATAGATATAACAACGCCATTTTGTGATTAATATTAAACATGCATTATCCTTATTTTAAATACTCTTTATGCCAGCAACGAATTTGGTTGTGATGTTGGTTCCATGCATCCCAGGCGCATTGTGCCCAAGAAGACGCGAGTTTTGTGTACTCATCCAAGGTAAGATTTTTCATCCAGGGCACTCTGAAAAGTTATTTGAGTTTGTCATAGCGGGGTCTTTCGTTTTTTAATGCTTTAAGCTTTAAGTGATGGCGCCACAATCCCATCAACTGAAATCGCATCAAACGAATTTAAAACATATTTTGCTTGAGAAAAATCATGTGTACGCGTGTAGGCATTGGGCGTTGCTATCGCAATCATGCCAGCGCTCACGGCAGCTGTAACGCCAGCATTAGTATCTTCAAAAACAACGCATTGTGATGGTGACACACCAAGAAGCTGTGCAGCTTTTTGATAGATGTACGGCTTAGGTTTATTGGTTCCAGCAGGATCAGAATATTCAGCAAGATCATCATGGCCTGAAACAATGACATCAAAGATGTCGGCTAAACCAATCTGTTTAAGATTGACCATGATTTCATCGCGTCCTGCAGATGATGCAAGCCCCAAAATAATGCCAAGCTCTTTCTTTTTTGCAGCAAGTTTTTGTGCAAATTTGATTGCTCCTTCAAGTGGTGGCACTCCTGCGCGTTGGAGCTCTTGGTAGTAAGCATTTTTTTGATCTATAAAATCTTCTGAGAGCTTTACGTTTTTTTGTTTGATAATGTTATCAAAGATGTACGTGCTTGAGTATCCAACAAGTGGGAGATACTCTTCTTGTTCAAAAGTAATACCGTACTGCGCAAAGGTCTTCTGCCATGCAAGAAATTTAAGAAGCTCAGTGTCAACCAAGACCCCATCGCAGTCAAAAATTATAGCTCTTTTTACGACTGGGTTAGTTATAGGATGAGCTTGGGCGACTATGCTTGAATACAAAGTAAAACATAGTATTGAAAATTGTAAAATGTTCATAAGTTTCTCTGCACTGAAATTGACGATGTTTAAATAAGTGCTTTAGAATAATTTATGAATTATGCTTTTTCAAATACTTTATAAAAATGATAAAATATTGAAAATCAGTACGGAGATCTTTTATGGATAATCTCACTTCTTTATATGCGCAGCGTCTTAATCTTCAAAATGCTACTTTTTCACGTATTGAGCATGACGATGCAATCGTTGCAATTGTCTATAAAGTTACGCAGCCTTCTGGCGTGCCGCTGATTTTAAAAATATGCACACGTGCCCAAGAGTATCTGCGTGAGCTGTATTTTCTCAATCACTTCGCCGGTAAATTACCGGTACCAAATATTATTCAAGTTGTGCCGCCAGAAGCAAATGTTTATGAGGCTATTTTGATGGAGTATCTGCAGGGCGCGCCGCTTAAGATAGCAGACATCACTGATGAACTGGCTTATGAAATAGGCACACTTCTTGCGCGTATTCATCTCAATCGAGCAGTTGGTTATGGTGATCTAACGCGACCAGATGATCTAACATTAAGCCCACGCGAATATTTTACGCAGCAGTTTGAGAGTGGTTTTGCTGAATGCAGCAAGCATCTACCCGCAGCATTGCTTAAAAAGTGCCGTGACTATTTTAATACACACATCAATCTTTTGGATTCAGTTGATGGCCCTTGCATGGTGCATCGTGATTTTCGTCCAGGTAATTTAATGGTTAGCGATGGCAGATTGCAGGGGATTATTGATTGGGCTACAAGTCGTGCAAGTGCTGCGCAAGAAGATTTTGCCACGCTCGAGCACTGTTGGGAATGGCCAATCAATTCTACCTACAAAGAATCTTTTCTAGCGGGCTATGTCAATATTCGCCCAGTTCCTGATTATAGCGTTGTGCCATTGTTACGTTTGAGTAGAGCGCTTGATGTCATTGGTTTTACGCTCAAACGTGGAACATGGGAAAGCAGTAACGCTTCGCTATATCAATTTAATCGACGTTTTCTTGATGTATTTTTTGCGAAATCTTGATTAGTCATAGTTAGAAAACGTTGATAGATAAAGCAAGATGTGTTGCTAAAATTTGCTCTGAGAATTAGGGCCTGATAACATGTATTCTTGTTGATCTTTGTAGTAATAAGTTCACGAAAGTTATTATGCAAAAACGTATAGTATTATTGAGTATTTTGTGTTCTCTTTATTGTTTATTTTTATATTCAAGCGTGTTCGCTGGGGCTTCTGTAAAAAGAGCAGTCATCTTTGATTGCGATGGTGTTTTGGTTGATACTGAAGATCTTCATTTTTTTGCGTTGCAGCAAACGCTTGAAAAACATGGTGTTTCTATTGAACGTGAAGAGTATCTTCCCCTCGTTGGGCACTCAGGAAAATATATTTTAAAGACAATTTCTGAACGAAGAAATGTACAGTTTCCAGATGATATGCTTGATCAGATGCGTGCATGTTATCGCGCGATGCAAATCAAGGGAGTGCCGCTTTTTAATGACGCAATCTCATTTGCAAAACTCCTCGCAACAAAAAAACAAGAGCTCAACATTGTGCTTGGCCTTGCATCATCTTCAACGCGTGCGGCAATCATGGTTAATCTTGAGCATGCTGGTTTAACAGACATTTTTGATGTGATAGTTTCAGGCTGTGATGATCTTGGTAAGTATGTTGATCCAGAGGGCACGAACAAGCCCAAGCCGTATATCTATCAAGAGGCAGCGCGGCTTCTTGGCGTGGAACCATCACAGTGTGTTGTTTTTGAAGATAGCAATGTAGGGCTTACTGCTGCTGTAAGCGCTGGTATGACGGTGATTGCACGGCCAAATATTCATACATCTAAGAATGATTTTTCAAAGGTAACACGTGTTATACGATCGTTTGATGAAATTTCAGTTAATGATGTTATGGAGTTTTTGCCAACGTTTAATAACAGCACCGAATCTGAAGGAATTAAAACTATGAAAATGCGTGTGTTTCAGCAAAACAAACTTTGGAGAGATAAAGCTGTAGGGCTTTTGGAAAACACTGGATCTAAAATTTACTGGGAACGTCTTGATGATGCTGAGTACAACAAACAGTTACGTTTGAAAATTCTTGAAGAGGCACAAGAAGTTGCTTCAGCTGCTTCACGTGAAGATTTGATTAGTGAGCTTGCTGATGTTGTAGAAGTTATTCAGGCTATGTGTTCAGTGAATAATGTATCTTGGGATGATATTGTTGCAGCTCAAGATAAAAAACGTTCTGAGCGTGGTGGATTTGAGGGACGTATGTTTATTACGAAGGCTGCTCACTTAGAGGGTAGTTTTGGTGAGAAATATTGCTTGAAGGATCCTGAAAAATATCCTGAGATCAAAGAAGAAACTGTACCAGGCGCTAAGCAAGTGCTTCATAAAAATCAGTCTCAAAAACACGCTAACGCTCCAACGTGCAGAGTCCACGAATATCCCCTTGGTGATGCTAACATTAACGGTGCCGTTGCAGAGCTTAATGGCCGTTATCCAGAACAGGACCGTGTTACCAACACAGTATGCAAAGAGTTGGCGTACGTGATAAATGGCTCCGGTAAAGTGGTTGTAGAGGGCAAAGAGGTTCTTTTGAATCAGGGGGATATGGTTCTTATTCAAGCCGGTGAGAAATATTATTGGGAAGGGCAGATGACGCTGTTTCTTTCGTGCACGCCGGCGTGGTATCCTGAGCAGCATAAACAGATTACGTGATTAAAATGGATTCTCTGTCTTAATAAACGTTGCTGAAACCTGCATAGTCTTTTGCATATAATCAGCCAGCGCCTTTGGTCCAACTGTTTCTGTGCAATAATGCCCTAAGCTCAAAAATGAAATCTGTTTTTCGTGCGCTGTATCCCACACCGGTTCATCGACGGTTCCGGTAATAAAGCAGTCAACACCGGCTTTAACAGCATCATCAAGTGATTTATGTGCACCACCAGAGACTATGCCTACAGAGCTGATAGTTTTTTTCACACTAACTGCATTTGCTTTGTTTCCATAGTACTGTTCAACTTTTTTTGTGAATGCATCAAATGGCATTGGTGCCATGGTGCCAATTACACCAATAGTCGAACTGCCATACATAAATCCTGGCTTTAAATCTTGTAACCCAAGATCACGCGCAGCCTTCCAGTTGTTTCCAAGTTCTTGATGCGCATCGAGAGGTAGGTGGTAGCACAGCAAAGCAATGTTGTTTTCGATGAGAAGCTTAATTTTTTTGTATTTGATATCGGTCAGGGGATACGAATCACCTTTACGAAAAATGCCGTGATGAACAATGAGCGCTTGTACTTTTAATGCGACAGCGCGTTCGATAGCTTCAAGCGAGCTTGTCACTGCCGTTGCAACAGAGGTGATGGGGGCAGTGGTGGTAATTTGAACGCCGTTGATGGCGCCGTCTTCAAAGTTTGCAATGTCCAGGTGAGTATTGAGGTGGGTTGATATATCTTTAATTGATGGTGGCATAAAAAGCTCCTTGATTGTATCGAAAAAACTTCAACAAATTTTATCACCGGCATGTTAAAAAAGATAGCGCATCACAAATCCATGCACTCTTATTTCAATCTAGACCTCTAAATAGTTGTTTTAAACTCGCTAGACGCGCTATTCTGATACGTGTGAGGAATCTCAAAATCTTTGTGGGGGGGGTAGTGTTTATGAAAAAATTAATGCTCATGGCCCTTGCTTTTTGCTTAACAGTAACCGGCTTGCAGGCAATGTGTTGCTGGTGCGACGCTGAAGAAGAAGAAGAGGCAATTCCCGTTGGTTTGGATGATAGAGCATTAGTAAGACGATTATTACGATCTGCTCATGCTTCTGAGTTGCGCGAAAAGCTTCTTAAAAAATATAGACATGGGAGCACTATTTTAATGGGCGCTTCTTTTTCGGGGTTTAAAGACACGGTTTCCTATATTTTGCGGTTTGCCGGACTTAATGGGTTCTTGTACGAGGTGCTTCAGGCACGAGATAGGTATGGGGGAACTGCTTTGATGAGGGCAGTTAATCATATGGACGTGGTGAGACTTATTGCACAGGCAATGGTAACGTATGTTGCAACAACTCAGCATGAAAAATTTAATACACAATTGCTGTCTCTATTTCCTGATGTGGTCCAGGTAATAGAAATGGCGTGTTTGAGTGGTCGTGGGGATATAAGTAGATTTTTATATTTACTTACGTGCTATACAAGACTTCCTGCTGCGAAGATGTATGTGGGCCTCCAATCAGGGACAGAGGTAGAAGAGATTGTTGTTGAAGATCTTAGAGCTCTGGGTACCCGCACGCATGCATAAGATTCCGTTCAGCAACTGCTACCGTAACATTGCGATCAAGCCATTCAAAATGAGCCTTTTGCCATGATGTTATTGTCTCGTTAAAGTTTGTGCGACTCAAACGCCCAAGGTCAAATTTTTGTTGCGCAAGCTTAAATTCATTATGTTGACGCATATAGCGTAATTTCTGTGTCTTGCGCTGCTTGAGTACTTTTGAAAGGGTAAAGTAGGCTTCGTGAACCTCACCTTTAATTCTGAGCATCTCACCTTCTCGCGCAAGCATCTCTTTGAGCTTGTTAGCATGCGCCTGTTGTGCTTTATATTGGTTAACAAGCCCATCAAAGAGTGACCATCTTAAAGATACAGAGACTGACCAATACCCCTGGCCTCGGTTGATGGGTCCTTTGACTCCAGGGGTTTCGATTTGGGGAATGGTTACGGGAAGAAGTGTTGATTCCCCATCGGGTGTTACTATTAAACCAACTTCAGCGTTTGTTGTAATAATGGGCAGGCGCTGTCCCTGTTCAAGTTTAAAGTTCCAGTGCTCAACATCCATCAGCTTAGAACCCCGTTTGATCTCTGGTCGAAGTTTAAACGCATAATCATAGTAAGTACCAAGTGGTTGTAGACGATTTTTTGCTGTGCTTTCTAATGCAAGATGGTCTACAACTATAGATTCTCCCATTAAAAACTCTAATTTTTTGTATGTTATCTGTTTATCGTCTTGATAATTTTCAATTTTTTCTAGCTGATCGCCATATCGTTCGATATTTTTTAGCCATGTATTTTTATCGAGCTGAGCGAGTGTATTTTTATGTTTTTGGCGTTCAAATGTGATAGAGGAAGATTTTTTAATTGCTAGAATACTCTTTTTTTGTTCTTGGATGAGCCATGCAGATAAAAAGGCTTTTTCTGTTTCGAATCGTACAAGGTTTTGTTTAATCGCTTTATCACATTCAGAAACAGCAGTACGACTTTTTGCTTGTTGATATTTTTGCAGTGGTCCTGAAAATGAGTAAATGAGTTGGTCTGTATTTATAGCGGTGTTACTGGCAAGTTGTTTTTCACCATTTTCTCTTGAAATATCGCATCCCAGCTTGAGCGTTGGATAGTAGCCGGCAATTTCTGAGTGTGCAAATGATTTGTTTGCTTGTACTGCATAGCGTAACGCCTCTAGATCGGGGCTGTGTTTAAGTGCCTGTTGAACAGCTAAGTGCATGGTTAACTGTTTGGGTGAAGTTTCTTGTGCACAAAGTTGTGTTGTTAAAACAAAAGTAATAACCAAACAAGTGACTAAGTTTTTCACGCGTTTCCTTTATCACTAATTATCTTCCCATCAATAAGTTCAATAACACGTTTGGTTTTTGCAGCAATCGATGGCTCATGCGTAACAATAATAATCGTAGTGTTATTTTGTTCATTTATTTTTTTGAGTATATCCATAATCACATTGCCTGTTGCAACATCAAGATTACCGGTAGGTTCATCACCAAAAATGAGGCACGGTTTATTAACTAAGGCTCGCGCAATCGCCACGCGTTGCTGCTGCCCGCCTGAAAGTTGATAGGGGTAGTGTGTCATGCGATCAGAAAGATTAACAAGTTCTAAAAAATGTGCAGCATCAATGCGCGCCTGATGTTCTTTGACGCCTGCAAAAATGCGCGGCAGTGCAACATTATCGAGTGCTGTAAGATCGGGCAGGAGATGAAATTTTTGGAACACGAACCCGATTTTTTTGTTTCTGATGTGCGCAAGCTCATCGCGTGTAGCTTGTGAAACATCAGTACCGTCCAGGATATAATCCCCCGATGTTGGAATATCAAGACAGCCCAGCAGATGCATTAAGGTAGATTTTCCTGAGCCAGAAAATCCTGTGATTGCAACAAATTCACCGGCATTGATGGCCAGATTAACGTCTTTAAGAGCAGTAACTTCGGATTGGCCCATGGTGTATGTTTTGGTTAAATTTTTTGCTTCAAGAAGTGGCATAAAAAACCTTTCAGCACTTATCCCCAGGATCCATTTAATGCTATATCGAAAAACTATGAAAGTCGATGAGATCGTGTTAAGGTTGATTTCTATTGACTGGAAACTTGAATGGATCCCAGGTCCCAGCCTGGGATGACAAAAAAATGGGAAGGAGAGAGCATGCGTATACGAAGCGTTCTCATAATTAGTACGATTATCTTGGCATCTGGTAGCATGATTTGGTTTGGTTATAAAATCTTATTTCCTGCCTCCCCTCAAATATTTTTTAAAACACAAAAACCTGAGCGACGTGATATTCAAAAAATTGTCAATTCAGAAGGATCATTAGAAGCTCAAGGAACATTAAAGATAGGCACGCTCATTAATGCAACCGTTAAAAAAATCTATGTTAAAGAAGGGCAAAGGGTAATCAAGAATACGCTTCTTGCAGACCTAGAAAATGACAAAGGCGGTGATGCTGACGTTCGCCAAAACAAGGCGCTTCTTGAACAAGCAGAAGCATCGTTTACCTATTTGTCTGCAAAATATAAACGCGAAAAAGCTTTATACGCTTCAGGCCAACTTGCTCGTGAAGCTTTTGAAAAGCAGACAGAGATCTATAAAAAAGCTGAAGCTGAAGTTAAACGTACTCAAGCGCTGTATGATAAGGAGCAGTTCCTTTTTGCACAAACACGTGTCTATGCACCGCATGATGGCACTGTAACGGCGGTCAATATTAAAGAGGGTGAGTATGTTTCAACCAATGCATCAGTGCCGCCAGTTCTTTTTGAAATTGTACGAGAGTTAGGAACGATGAAGGCAACCCTTTATATTGATGAAAGTAATGTCGGCGATGTGAAGCCTGATATGCTTACAGAAATTTCAGTTGATACGTATCCTTATCGCCAACCGTGGATTGGAAAAATTTGTTCTATTGGTATGGCTAAAACGTTAAGGCCTTCGGCGCAAAATCAGCAAGAAGTTACGTATAAAACAGAAGTTCTTGTTAACAATTCTGACGGGCTTCTTCGTCCTGGTATGAGCGTGCATGCAAAAATAACTATTGCAGAAGTAACTGATGCACTCGTTGTTCCGGGCTTTGTGTTTCAGCTTAACAGTAAAGTACTTGAAGCGGCTGCAAGCGCTATGCACTATGCGTTTAAACCAATGGATCCAACAAAGAAAAAAGAGCGTCTTAAAAATAAAGGCAAAACATTGTGGGTTATTTCAAATAAAACATTTGTTGAAAAAGCTGTTGAGATAGGCGTTACTGACAGCGCATATTTTCAAATTCTTTCTGGCGTGCATGAATCAGATGACATTATTGCCGATGATATGACTGCATCTGAAGAGATGAAAAAGATAGCTAAACAGTTTGCTGGTAATTAAGGAAAAAGCTTATGGTTATCATACTTTTCCGCATGGCCTTTCGTGCATTATGCCACCATACCGTACGATCGTTGTTAACGCTTCTTGGTATTGTTATTGGTATAACCGGTATCATAGCAATTTCGGCGATCGGTAAGGGCGCGCAACAAAAAGCGCGCGATCAATTTTTAGCGTATGGATCAAAATCAATACATATTTCTAAGGGCAATTGGATGTCACCATCCAAGAAGCAAGCTAAACCGTTTGTGCTCAGCGATCTTAAAACTATTACGTTATTATGTCCTGCCGTAGAGTACGCGTCTCCTGTTTTATACAGACCTGCGCGACCCGTTGAGTATGAGGGTAAAGAGTCAGTTGCAAATATTGTGGGAGTCAATGAACAGAATCTCATGATCTCTTCAGAGACTATGCAACGAGGAATGTATTTTACGGTTCAGCATGTTGAAGGCAAAGAAAACGTTGTTGTGCTGAGTCCTGAAATAGCAGAAACTTTTTTTAAATTACACAATCCTCTTGGTGCCATGATACGCATTGATAAAAAACCTTTTACCGTTATTGGGGTTCTTGCTCCTCCAAAAGTTAAGGGAAAATGGGATGGCTTGGGTTCGACAAATGTACTTATTCCATTTTCAACGTATCAAAAATATTATGGCAACGATCTTAGTCAACTTACGCTGAGTACCTATACCGATGAGCAAGTATCAGAGGTTACGCGTCAGCTTGAAAAAATATTTCGTGCGGCCCATTTTTTAGAAGATGGAGATCCGAACGATTTTATGATTCAAGATAATCAAACGTTTGCTAAAGCGGCTGAGCAGGCTGCACAGTCAGTCGCACTTTTTGCGTTGATTGCAGCTATTATTGCACTTCTGGTTGGTGGCATTGGTGTTATGAATATTATGCTTGTGGCAGTGCAAGAGCGCACCAAAGAGATAGGAATTAAAGCAGCACTGGGTGCGACAATGAATTTTATTAGAATGCAATTTCTTATCGAGGCAGTTGCCATCTGTATGGTTGGAGGAGTGCTTGGGATACTGTTTGGTGTTACAGCCTCTTTTGCTCTAAATTTTGGGGCAGGGATTCCAGCAATTATTGAAGCCACCCCCATCGTAGTTTCATTCTTGTGCACGGTATGCATTGGGCTTGTGTTTGGATTTTATCCGGCCGAAAGAGCCGCTCGACTTAATCCCGTTGAGGCTTTGACCGAGTTTTAAATTGATCGAACTATTGATTACGCTTGGGGTTTAGTATACTTTCTCATGTATCTCTGGGGACTTTCAACTATCGTTATTAAATATTTATTGAGGGTTAAGCTCATGCGCATACCTCCATTCCTTTATCTTGTAAGCATCTTCTTATTTAGCAATGTTTTTGCAATGCAGACAATTTCTGATCCTGTTAAGACCATAGGCCTTGCGCTTATGAGTAATGTTGAAATGCGTAAAGCTCAAAAAACAGACCTTGAAAAAGTCCGTGAAGAAAATAAAAAACAGGCAGAAGAGTCTGAAAAAAGTTCGGCAACTGCCTTAGCGCGTATCAACCTCGAGCTTGGTGAAGTACAGCAAAAGCTTCATAACGGGTCGGAATCTGAGATTGAGCTTCTTAATAAAGTCATCGTGCTTTTGAATGATCGCAAACAAAATTTAATGGATCTTAATGATCAGTGGCGCGAGCTTCTTGAAACTTTTGATCAGCATATTAAGTTACTTGCAGATATTATTGAGTTTTTGAAAACAGCAAAATATGAACTTAAGCCTGCTTATTCGTGGAAAGAGTTTAGAGATGCTCAGATTCGTATTGCTGAACACACAAGTAAAATTGAGCACGAAAAGAATAAAAGAGAAAATTTAAAGAAACAGAATCTTGCTGCTGCTGAGCGATTGGCATCGTGGGAAAAGCAGCAGAGTGCAAAGCAAAAAGAGCGTAAAAAGCTTATTGCTCAATATAATTATAAAGATCAGGCAGAGCTGTTATCTTCAAAAGTGTTCAAACTGCAAGGTGACATTATCACGCAAGAGTTGAACGCACTTGAGGAAAAAATTAAGTATGAAAAGTTACACCTTATTAGTTTTGATACGAGTACACGGTTTTGGGACGATGCTATCGAGTTTGAACAGAACAAGCTTAATAACGAAAAAAATATACTTGCTCAAATTGAAGGCAGACTTGTTCTTGATTATAACGACGTAGAAATCGCAAAATCTGACTGGAAGATTGAGGCACAAAATGCTCTTTTGGTTAAGGAACAGCTTAACGAACAACGTGAGCCGGTAAAACAGGCAAAAGAAAAAGCAGCGATTGAGCTTGATTTCTTGCGTGAAAAACGTACAAAAGTTAAAGAAGAAGATGCTGAAGATAAGGCAGAGCTTTATCTTATAAAAGCTCAAATAAAGCAGTATTCATCGCTTGTTAAATCGCAAGAAAAAGAGCTTGCTCTTTTGGATACAAAAAAAGATCTCGCTGATCTGCGTGTGAGCGAAAGAGAGCTCCAGTTCAATATGGTTGAGCTGCGGTACAAACTTAAAATTGAAGCAGAGAATATTCAGGAGCTTTTGGGAACGTTTGAGAATAAACGCGATCTAGCTTCAAGTAATTTGCGAGCACTTAAAGATCGCCGTACTGAAACAATCACGCATCTGATAGAAACTAATCGATTTATTGAAAAAACCAGCGGACAGCAAGAATCTTTGCGCATAAAGCGAACGATTGTTTTTAAAGGAAACGAAAGCATTCTGCGTGAGATTCTTATTGCACTTGATGAAACTAAAAAAAATCTCACCAAGCAGCTTGGCTTTACCCAAGCGCTTTTGGCAGTAAATGCCGATCTAATTACCCACCAAGAGCAGATTATTAATCAATATGATCTGATTGTTGCTGAGCTTGAAGGCCGCATAAAAATGATTGGTCTTTGGAAGCGATCTCCACGAGCAATATCATTAGAATCGCTCGGACAAGCGCTTGTGCAGGCAGAAACCTTCTTTAAGAAATTGTATTGGGAAACTCCAGGACATTTACGATTATCTTCTTTTATAGAGTTTGCTAAATCGTTTAGCTGGGGATCGGTCTTTATGTTGCTTGTGAGTATTATTGTATATCTCACGGCTCTCTTTTGCATAAGACTTTTATTGCAAACGGCTCAAACAAAATTGAGCGCCATGCTTCCAAAATATCAGGGTAATGCGTTTTATTTATATCTTTCACTGGCGCTTGCCATTACAGAATTTGCTCTTGAACACTTCTTCTTACTCTTCTCGTGGCTCTATATTTTATTTCATATCTATTTTGATTTTCAGTACATTTTTGCCGCGCTTGAACCGTTTGCAAACACCTATTCCATTGCTCTTTTCTATCTTTTTTCAATGCCCATTCTTGCATACTTGTCACATGCGTTTATTAGTAATCTTAAAGAGTTGAATCGAAAATTAAGTTATCTCTTTTTTGCAGAAACGTTTCAAGATAAATTTATATTTTTGGTGACGGTGTTTTGTTATGCAACCGCAATTTTAATACCGTTAAAATCTGCGTTTTTAGCCTACGCTCAAGAAACAAGTTCTGAATTTACCACGCTTATTCTTGCTGCTTATTCGCTCATCTTAATTCTTGTTCTTCTCTTTTTCTTTAGCAAAGATGATATTTTAAAACTCATTCCGTCAAACACGAAGTTTTTGATTTGGCTTAAACGTAAAATTGATAAGCATTACTATCCCGTTTTTATTTTTATCATGGGGCTTTTTATTCTTTCAAACCCCTACATTGGCTATTCAAACTTGGCATGGTTTCTAGCGTTTGCCGTTCCGGCGTCAACCCTGTTAGTTTATTTACTCTTTATTGCGCACCATGCGATTAGAAAATATGCGGTCTTTATTTTTATGAAAGAAGATGAAGATGAGATCATTGATAAATTTGAGCATGCAAAAGCTTACTACGGCTTTTTTGTTATATTCTCGTTCCTTGTTTTGTTGTTTGCGTTTTTTATTCTTATTTTACACATTTGGGGCTTTGACCATACGCCAGCAGATTTGATCAGACTCTTTTCAGAGCAATGGGTTATTACCATTGGTCCTAACAATAAATTTGGTGTGGTTGAGCTTTTAACGATTGGTTTGTTTATAGCAGTGGGCTTTGTAGTATCGTCAATGCTCCATCGCTTCATGCTCAGCCGTCTGTTTGATATTTTACGCACAGAGCCAGGAACACAAAACACTATCTCACGCATTTTGCACTATATTCTTATTTTCTTGGCACTGGTGCTTGGGCTCAGTGCTGTTCGTCTTGAGCAGTTCATATTTTGGATTGGTGCGCCTTTTGGTATCGTCTTAGGTTTGGCACTTAGAGATATTGTTTCAGACCTTGTAGCGGGCTTCTTTGTGCTTATTGAACGTCCTATCGAAATTGGTAACTACGTACAGATTGATGACATTCGTGGGACCGTGCATAAAATTGCAGCACGCTCAACAACGATTATAACGTCACTGAATCATTCAGTTATTATCCCTAACAAAGATTTGGTTACCAAATGGATTAATAATTGGGGACATGGCCGCTTTGCTGTTGGTTTTGAAATTAATATTCGTGTTGAACATGGTACCGATACAGATTTAGTTAAAAAACTTTTGATGGGTATTGTGCAGGCAAATCAGTTTGTGCTTAAAGTTCCAGCTATCGTTGTGCGCCTTGAAGATATCGAAGAAAATGCGTTGTATTTCTTGGTGCGTGCGTTTATTAGCGCACGTCGTGTGAAAGAGCAGTGGGAAATTGCTGCTGCATTGCGCATGGAGATGGTTAAGGCGTTTAGAGAGAATGGGATTAAGCTCGCTAAGCCTGTACGCGTTTTGCAGGGTGCTGATGGTGAAGGTAGAGCACTAAGCTCTGTTGATATTAAGTTTGATAAGGAGACATGATGAACGTTGTGAAAAATATTTTTGTAGGGCTGTTGGCGATTGTTTTTGTTTCCTCAAATTTGGTTGCCATGGATAAAAGACGCTTGCAAGACTCCAATGAATGTGCGAACCGTCAGAGTGTGAGAAATCATCGTGCTGCATTTCTGATAAAAAGGTGCAGGGCACTTCTTAGAAAGGCTCCAACGCATAAAGATCGAACCTCTTTATCTCAAATTATTGAAAATGCTCAAAATTATATTTTGCATGGATATAGCAGAGGAGAAAATAGTCTTTTATTCGTGCCTGGGGCAAGCGAATCTCCAACGCAATGGGTATTACGGCAATTAAAACAACATGGTTTTAGTGATGGTTTTTGTGACTATGGACCACTTCTTCTTTTTGGAGAAGAAGCGTTTACAGAATAACTGTTTTGCTAATAGATTTGTTTTTTAGGCAGGCATTGTAGCAGCAACTCCAACAGCGGCAAATCCAGCAGCAACTATTCCAGCGGCAGCTCCAGAAGTCATGTAAGCCAGAGTTCCAGAAACAATCATTCCAGCGACTATGGCTAAAGCAGTCTTTGGGCCGAAAATACAATAAAAAAATACAAGTCCTTCACCAAGCTCTAAAAATCTGGAAACACTTACTAGGGCTAGAGCTTTAGGCAGAAGGATGGAGTTTGCATTGCAGAATCCAATGAGTAAACCTGCTAAAGCGGATTCAATAACATTGCTACTAAGTTGAGCGTGATTAAGCTGAATTGGACTCATTGCGTTAGTCCATAAAGCGCAACAAAGAGCGCTAGAAATTATATATACGGATGTTTTCAGCAACCGCATAGTCTTCATATAATCTGTATCAGGGGTAGCGTAGGTGGGGGAAAAAGCATAGTAAACAAGATAAGGAATTATTATGATACCAAATTTACGAATAGCTTCTCTTAGGCCATTACGAGCTTGAGGTGCTACTACAGCCGGAGCTATTGCAGCCCGAGGCACCATTGCAGATAGCTCGTTTTGACCAGCAAGCAACGTTACGCCGGCGATGATAACAAGTAATTTTTTAAAAAGTTTCATAGAATAATCCCCATTTATGGATTACTAGCTTATATACATTAAGCTTAAGTCATAATTGACAGGTTGTCAAAAGGGGCAGGAAGGGGGGTAAAAAGCTGATTTTTGATGTTTTTGCGGGAATTACAGGGTAACTGTTCTGCTAAACTTGAACCCTGGATTTTTGATCATATGAATATAGCTGCGTTCAAACTCTTCAATTGATGCTAGTCCCGTTAGCTTGAGAAAATCTTTGATGCGTGCTCGTCCCTTTTGTCCATCTTGGGAGCCGTCTTTAAGTTCAACTTCAAAGAATGTGCCAAGGTTTTCTACAACGTCCATGACGATTTCAAAGTCACCGTAGGTATAAATTTGACGGACTTTGTTTACAGGAATTTTTTCGGTAAAACCAATGGCGACAAATCCTTCGATTGCTGTCGCACCATCTTCGATTTTTGTTTCGTACTCGTTTTTTGAAAGAATTTTTTTGGTTACAGGATCGACGTTAGATTTTTTGACGCACATCCAGGTGCCGTGATTAGTCTCGCGAATGCGTAAACAGCTTAAGGCATCAATGAACCCCTTGGTGGACATGGCAAAAAAAGAGTCGTTTGGATTGTTGAGATAGCACTCTTTTTGAGTCTGTTCTCCAACATATTTTGTGTGACCAGTAAGCCAGGTTGTGAATGTTTTTGTATCAGTTTCAGAGAGCTGAAATTTGATTTCAATCTCTTTGTTAACTGCTTGTGTAGACATGATAGAGAGGGTAAGGGTTGTCATGAGGGATAGGATAGTTGTTTTCATGATATTTTTGGGTTAGGGGGGTGGGTGAGAATGGCTTGTCATTCATTTTCTCGTAAGTCGTTGGTGTATGAATAGTTCCGGGGGAAAATGAATGGTGGAGGCGATGGGAGTCGAACCCATGTCCGTAGAACTTAATTGACTTAGCACTACATGCTTATCTCTTGTTAATACTTCTACCAATCAGCAAGAGCTCCTACGGTAAAAGCCGGTTCAGTGATTCAATGGTGACTACACTGCCAAAAAGTCTTATCACCACGTTCTATCTGATTATACGTGTAGGTCGACTGATAGATACGTCGATTCTACAAGAATCATAGCTCTTACTAATTAAGCAATAGCAAATGATTGAGCATGCGTATTAGGCATTGCACTTATTGTTTGTGAAGGCTTTATTAACGAGTTTACCTACAAAACTCGGCATGCACTCGGCCAACGAAATAAAACGTCAAGACCAAATACGCCCCCAAACATTTCAAAGAACATGCTTTTAACGTAGGGCAAAATAGACATTTTGTCAAATTTGAAAGTATGGTATGCTTGAAAGCAGTGATTATTAGATGTTTTTGGATCGATCTTGACCGATTTGCAAGTCGACTTTAAAATTAGTAACAATAAATTCAATTAGAAACAGGACCTTGATGAGAAATAAAACATTCACACAGCCCCGCATGCCCGCTAAAAAGAAGGCTTTTGGTCAGCATTTTTTACGCAAAGATTCAGTTGTTGATAACATGATCGCCAAAGTTGCTATCGATGCCAACACTTCTGTTCTTGAAATTGGTTGTGGTGATGGGTTTTTAACAAGCGCAATTCTTAAACAAACACCCTGCAAGTTACTTCAAATTTATGAAATAGATCCTCAGTGGGCTGATTTTGTCCGTAATAAATTACCAGATAAACGTCTATCAGTTAAAACCGAAGATGTGCTTAAAGCCGATCTTACAGCAGAGCTTGAAGGCAAAAAACCTTGGGTTGTGCTTGCAAACTTACCCTATCAAATTACTTTTCCCATTCTTTTTAGCTTCTTAAAAAATAAGGCTCTCTTTAATGAGGGCGTTGTGATGGTGCAAGAAGAGGTTGCGCAAAAAATTGTTTCTACCGGTGGTCGTACGTATGGTAAAACAACGCTTTTTTTGCAGCACCATTTTACTTGGGAGCTTATGGAAAAGGTTGAGCCACAAGCATTTGAGCCTGCGCCAAAAGTGTATTCTCGTTTGCTTTATTTCAAGCCAAAGATGCAGCTTACTGAAATTCCTGATGAAGAAAATTTTTGGAAATTTCTTAAAATTTGCTTCAATACACCACGTCAAATGTTGCGCAATAATTTGCGTACATCGCATTATCCTTGGGACAAGTTGCCTGAAGCTACGCTTAAGTTGCGTGCTCAGCAAATGTCATTTGATGATTTCTTAGGCATCTGGGATTTGTTTAGAGCTGGTTAGATTGAGTAAGTCTTCTTTTTTACTTTCTCTAAAACCTCCTGTATTCTGCTGATCCAAATAAAATAAATTTATTTTTGATTAAGTATACAAGGGAAATTATCATGCAAGCGCTGAGCATCTGTAAAAAAGTAATGGTAATTGGTCTTGTTTTTTATCTGACTGCGCATTCTTTGCAAGGTATGTTGAGGTCTACACCAAGATTTTCTCCTCAGCTACCAAAAACTTCTAAGCTTCCAGTACCATTATTAGTAAAAGCCTTTAGGTGGAATGCAAAGCAGGATCATCATGCTTCAGTGAGATCTATCTTGAAAGATGCTGAAGCCCAGGGGATGCATGTGTTTAGACCAGTGGTCGATGCATTGGGACAAGGTTTTTTATTTTGGGCTGTTAAAGCAGGTTCCACAGATTATTTAGATAGTGGTCTTGATGTGTCGAAAGATGATTTAAGGGATGTTTTCTTTAGGCGTGATGAGCGTGGGTATACGCTTTTTTTAAAAGCCGTTGAGCTTGGCCATATTGCGATGGTAGAAAAAATGCTTACTCTTGCTTGGAATAGTGGTTTTGGACCAGAGGTTTTTGCTCAGGTGACTGTTGCTCCACAAGGTTCAGCAAACTCATGTCTTTATGGTCGTAACGCTTTGCACATTGCAGTGCGTCGCAAAGGTAAAATAGAGATGGTGAAAAGACTTTTAGAGATTGGATTATCTACAGGATGGATCGAAGAACTTCTTGCTGCAGTGCTTGAAGATGGAACGACTCCTTTAATGTCTGCTGTACGATTAGGACGCAGAGATTGCATGAAAATGATTATTGATGCTGTTAAAAAAGACGTTTCTTTGTCTCAACAGGTACTCAAAGCTAAGGATAGACGGGGTTTTTCTCCTTTGCGGCATGCTGTGTTGATGTGTGATCGTGAGAGTATACAATTTCTTTTGGAAGCGATGATTAATTGTTATCAAAACGCTTTGAACAATCACACAATAACATTTTCAAGAACGTTTCCAGGTGTTATTGAAATATTTCAAGAAGAGCTTGATGATAGCCCTGACGAAGTCTTACTTATTCAAGAAATACTAGAAGAGAACGATATTTGTTTAGAATAATTTATTGTGATTCAACTAAGCAGCCCACGGTGCTGTTGTGAATAATTTTTAATCCCGCTGCTTGATATTCAAGCATCTTTGTTGGTCGTGAGATCAAGTATTAAGGTGACTAGCTAAGACTTATTGACAGAATCCCCTGTTTTTATATATAGTTTGTATATCATATCGAATTTATATATTTAATTGGGAGTGGCTATGGCAAAAGTTCTTATTGATATTCCAGATGAAGCTATTGAACGACTTGATGTATTGGCTCAGGGTCGAGATACATCGCGGGCGGCTCTCATTCGCATGGCTCTTGCCGGATGGCTTGAGGAACAAAAGAGGGTGCATAGTCCAAAAGAGGCTTTTGGCATTTTAAAAGACGATCAAGCTGAAGATAGTGTTGATGTGCAGCGTAAAATACGCGGTGAGTGGAAATGAAGGCTGTATTTGATACAAACATACTGATTGATTATCTTCGAGGCGTTGCTGCTGCGGCTGATGAGATTGAGCGTTTTGAGACAAAATATATTAGCATTATTACTTACATCGAGGTTTTAGTTGGTCTTGATGATGAGGCAATTATTCAACAGGTTAAACATTTTTTAAATACGTTCGATGTTGTTATGGTTAATCATAAAGTTGCAGATTTATCTGTGGCAGCACGAAAAAAATATAAATTCAAGGTTCCTGATGCAATTGTTTTTGCTACGGCGCAATCTTTGGATGCCATGCTTGTAACCCGTAACACAAAAGATTTTCCCTTGTCGATTCCTATCGTTCGTATGCCATATTCGGTGCAGTATAAAAAATAATTGAGCATTTATGTATGTTCAACTAAACAACCAACCGTGCTGTTGTGAATAATTTTTAGCCCCACTGCTTGATACTCAAGCATCTTTGTTGGACGCGAAACCCAGTTGATAACATCAGGATGCCTGAATAAAAAGCCGGCGTCAGCTGCTGCAAGATACTGCGTAACTTCGTGTGCGGGCGCATTGCAAACGCGATAGCGCGATGCATCAAGGTTATGTTTTTTGAGTGCTGCTTCAAACGGTGCAATGTCAGGGGTTAAAATAAGTAATATCGTCTGATTGATGCTGCCATAAGTCTCAATAAAATAAGCTATTGTTTCATCAGCGCATTGCCATGGTTTGTATGAGCCACTGTAGCAATAGACGATCGATTCTGTGGGAATATTTAAGCGTTCACGTATGCGTGTGCGTGCTGCAGTAATTGTTTCTTGGTTCATGACTGCAGGAATGTCTTTTGTCGCCAGAGTTATGCTTGATGTCGGTGTGCCGAAGTGTTTAGTTAGATATTGGGCAAGGGCGTTACTGACCACTTCGATGGTAACCGGCATGCGTGTGCCGTAAACTGTTTGTTCTATTTTTTCATACGCGCGATACATGAGATTATACTTTGGTTTTTTCCACCAAGGACACGATTCTTGGTTGGCGTAGCGATACTCTTCGGCACACAAGCCACGTGCTTGAATGGTAACAGGAGCTAGGGGAGTGCATTTCAGTACAATCCAACCGGCAAGCGGGCCACGGGCAAGAATGCTGGTAAAACTGTTAGTAGCGATTAATTTTTTAAGCGCCGGAATCCCGAGCCATAAACTTATTATTCCCAGAAATGGTGGCCGCTTGAGAATAATAACAGATAGGTCGTTGCGTGGTGGTATACGTTTATTGAGTGTTGCAGTGTCAGGCTTTGTGCGTTCGTAGGTCACAAGCGTGACGTGATCGAGCGTTTTAGCATCAAGCTGTGCGTAAAGTGGCGCCAATACTTGACTCTGAAAGACTGAGTTGGTGATACTATCATAGATTACGACAAGTGTTTTATTCATAGGGATCCTTTGTGCTCAAATAGGTGCAAGCGGTGTTGTAAAGTATACGCGTTAAATAGGGTTAATGCTAAAAATGCATGTGATGGTTTTAGGGGGAGTGTTCTATGTTGTTGTGTAAAAAATTTATGATTATGTTGATGTTGTGTGTTTTTGCTCAAAATGCATTTGCCATGAAGAAGCAAGACTTGAATTTTGCTGAGACACAAAAAAAACGTGATGCTGAGATAGCAAAATGTCGATGTGAGATTGTGGCGTTAGAAGGTGATGCTCAAGCGATGGTATCGCTTGCTGAGTTATATGAAAAAGGGCTTGTATCACGTTTTGGTGCTGATACATTGATATTTAATACCAAATATCATCAACACATAATAAATATTAGAACATGGTCCGATGAGCTTGTTGCTCAAACGCTGCGTAGTTTTGCCTCGCAATGTTCTAACATTAGAATTGCGCGCATAAATTCTTAAAGCTTCTTCCAAAAGAGCGATCAGTTCTGTATGCTGGTGCAAAATAAGTAATAAAAATATTAGGACCAGCATATGCCATTTATTAAACCATTTGAATCAGTGTCTATGAATGACGTTGCCTTGGTGGGCGGCAAGAACGCTTCACTCGGTGAGATGATTACAACGTTAACAGCTAAGGGCCTTCTTGTTCCTTCAGGCTTTATTATAACAGCCGAAGCGTATCGCCATCATCTTGCCAGCAATAATTTAATTAAACCTCTAGAAGCGCTGATTGCAAAGCTTGATAGAAAAGATCTCGATGCATTTGCTGTGATTGGTAACGATATCAGATCGCTCATTAAAAATGCGCCCCTTCCTCAAGACCTTGTAGAAAAAATTACTCAGGCGTACAGCGACATGCAAAAGCGTTACGGTACGTTATGTGATGTAGCAGTGCGTTCATCAGCCACGGCTGAAGATTTGCCTGAAGCGTCATTTGCTGGCCAACAGGATACGTACTTGAACATTCGTGGTGATAAAGATTTGCTGGTTGCTGTGTCCAACTGTTTTGCTTCGCTTTTTACCAATCGAGCAATATCGTATCGTATCGATCACAATTTTGATCATATGAGTGTAGCGCTTTCAATCGGTGTGCAAAAAATGATTCGTTCAGATAAGGCCTGCTCAGGCGTTATGTTTACGTTGGATACCGAAAGTGGCTTTCCTGACGTTGTTATGATTAACGCATCGTACGGTCTTGGTGAAAATATTGTGCAAGGGACCGTGAACCCTGATGAGTTTTATGTGCATAAGCCAACACTTAAGCTGGGCTTTAAGCCCTTGCTCAAAAAACGCTTGGGCAGCAAGACGCATAAAATGACCTACATGCAAAATAATGCGAGTGCCACTGTTGATATTGATGTGCCGGTTGAAGATCGTGCGCGTTACTGTTTGACTGATGATGAAATTTTAAGCCTTGCGCATCAGGCAATAATTATCGAAGAGCATTACACAGCACGCAAAAAATCATGGTGCCCCATGGATATCGAATGGGCTAAAGACGGCATTGATGGCAAGCTGTATATCATTCAAGCGCGTCCAGAAACGGTTCATTCTAATGAACAGCACCAAAATGTGCTTGAAGAGTTTGTTCTTGATAAAGCAAAGTTAAAAGATTATCCCGTTATTGTGACCGGCAAAAGCATTGGACGTAAAATTGCCACCGGCAAAGCGCGTGTGGTGACCGATGCACGGTCAATAAGTAGTGTGCAGCCCGGAGAAATTTTGGTGACTGAAATCACCGATCCCGACTGGGAACCGATTATGAAGATTGCTGCTGCCATTGTTACCAATCGTGGTGGGCGTTCATCACATGCAGCCATTGTGAGTCGAGAGCTGGGCATTCCGGCCATTGTTGGCACCATGGAAGGTACTGAAAAAATTAAAACAGGACAAATAGTTACTGTTGACTGTAGTAACGGCGATGAAGGTAATGTGTATGATGGTGCCATTGCGTTTTCTGTAAAAAAAATGGCGCTTGATAGTGGCCTTAAATCTCCTGTTCCATTGCTTATGAATCTTGGTAATCCTGATGAAGCGTTCGGGCTTTCTAAATTGCCATCAGATGGCATAGGGCTTGCGCGTCTTGAATTTATTATTAGTAACAGCATTCAAATTCACCCCATGGCGCTTGTTCATCCAGAGCGCGTTACTGATGGCGCTGTGCGTCAATCAATCGACGCGCTTACGCACGGCTACACAGATAAGAAGCAGTTTTTTGTTGATAAGCTTGCACAAGAGGCTGGCACGATTGCTGCAGCGTTTTACCCACGCCCTGTGATCATTCGTCTTTCAGATTTTAAAAGTAACGAGTATCGTTCTTTGATTGGTGGTGCTTATTTTGAGCCCGTAGAAGAGAACCCTATGCTTGGTTTTCGTGGAGCCTCTCGTTATCATCACGAACGTTATCAAGATGCGTTTGCGCTTGAGTGTCATGCATTAAAAAAGATACGTGAAGAGATGGGCCTGACTAACGTAATCATCATGATCCCCTTTGTGCGTACGGTTGATGAAGCTCAAGCTGTTATTAAGACCATGAAGCAGTATGGGTTGGAGCAGGGTAAGAATGGGCTTGAAATTTACATGATGTGCGAGATTCCTTCAAACGTGCTCTTAGTTGATCAATTCAGTAAAGTTTTTGATGGCTTTTCGATCGGGTCAAATGATCTAACACAAATGACACTTGGGCTCGATCGTGACTCTGAACTTGTTTCGTCTTTGTTTGATGAGCGTAACGAGGCGGTAAGAATGATGCTTTCAATGGCGATCCAGGGTGCTAAGCGCAACAAAAAGAAAATAGGCATTTGTGGTCAAGCACCGTCAGACTATCCAGAAATTGCACAGTTTTTGATTGAACAGGGCATTAGTTCGCTGTCGCTTAATCCCGATTCGATTGTTAAAACGTTGTTGCAATTAACTAAAAAATAGACGCATGACAAGACAGGGGGATTGGATGAACGCTATTCGATTATTTGGGGTAATTTTTTTAGTATCGATTAGTAGCAATCTTGATGCCATGGAACAAGATTGGAAAGCACTTGTTCAAGAAGGTGTTTGTATTCAAATGCCCAATGCAGTCGATTTAACAAGACGATTTAAGGCTGGCGAACTTGCTGATCTTGTGTCGCCAAAAACTACAATTATTGAGCAGTTAGCTTCTTCAGAGTCTTCTGCAGAAGTTATGCGAATGCGTTTTGCATCTTGTTTGGCAGACAATAAGATTGCTAGGGCTGATCAAATTAAATTTTTGCGTGCATTTAAAGCTATCGTCTGTGACATACACAACGAAACGTTAATGATAGCTAGAATCGAAGCTGAAAGAGCTGCAAGGGTGAAGACAAGATTAGAGGCAGAAAGAGGTCCGGCGGCCGTTGCTGCTGCTGCAATGCAATTGTTGGTGAGAAAATAGTCACATAAGGATTTTATGAACAACACGAGATTTTTTTTAATGGTTATTTTCTTAATACGTTTTAGTGGTACAACGTGTTGCATGGTGCCTGAATTTAAGTTTGAGGGTCAAATTCAGATGCCTGATGGGTATCCATTGATACAATTATTTAAAGAATTTGGGTTAGAAGATTTTGGCAAAAAAACATTTATAGTTGGCTACCTTGGGAATCTTTCTTTTTCATGTGAAGAGATTAAAGATCATTTTGAAACCCAGTTAAGGCGTTATCCAAATAATTCTGGGGTCATGGATTTCCGTGATGTTACAAATAGATTCAATAAGCTTCTTGAGCGTATTTATCAAACCCAAGAAGAGATAGTTGCACGTAAAAAAGCATGCGAAGAAGCACGCGAAGAAATTGATGCGTTGTTATCACAACGTCTGGTTCGGTCAGATAGTGGGGGTAGCTTGGCTTCAGCACAGGGCCTTGGGAGTTTTACACTTCCAAGGACTGTAAGCTTTGTGATTAATAAAGCATGATTTAGGGCTATTTTTGTCTTTTTAAATACAATTGTGTGTCCAAAAGCGATCTTTTTATTACATTTTGCAAATTTTAATATTTTATATAAACTTAGTGTTAGTTGTAATATTCATTAAGTCTTTGTTTGTTCTGGAGGTTATTATGAACGTTTTTACTAAAATTTTAGCGATCATGTTTGTTTGCGTGCTTAGCTGTGATGTAAGTGCGATGGAAGTGCCTGGAAAGTATTCAGGGGCTTTGGCAGGTGCTCTGGAACAATTACAAGTCGCTGAATTACAGTGCAGGCGTACTGAGCTTAGACGGAATCACTTTCTGGATGATCAATTAATAAAAGAAACAATAGATGCTGCACTAGCTGCGTTTTCAGAGCAGCAAAGTCCAGATATACGTCAGGCTGCTCTCGAATTATTTTTGGAATGGTTTAATTGTCAGGCGACTCCTGAAAAAGTGATAAATCAAAAAAGTGTACAGTTTATACTGACGCAGTTCAGGCAGGTTCAAAATTATCCGAGTTCTAATTTTATAGATGTAATAGTTGAAATTGCTCGCAGAGCAAGTGAAAAAGTAAATGATCTTGAAATTTGTGGAGCAGGTTTGTTTTTGTTTCGTACGCTTCTTTGTTGTGATATCTCAGGTGTTTTAGATGCAGCTAAATTTGCTGCAGCTCGTGCGACACGAAGTGAAAATTGTATGGTGGTTAACTGTGGCGAAGTGTTACAGAAAATAATTGCATCGTATGAGCTTCGTAGGCAGCAGCCAATTGAGTCTGGTCAGCGTCGTCAAAGAGATTAGTAAGTTTTTGATTTAGAAAATTTTTTAAGGGGCCACGGTTTTAAAATCGTGGCCTTTTTTATTTGTCTTATTTTTGGCGAGAAAATGCTGTAACAAGTCCCATGCATAAAAAGCTCACAATAAACCCAGGAATCATAGCTTTAATATCAGTAGTAAAATATGGTAACAGGCCGGCAGTAAGTCCACCACCTAAAATTCCTGCTAGTGCTGCGTAGCGATTGGAAAGTTTTGTGTGCAGGCTTACTAAGATTAAAGGGCCAAATGAACAGCCAAGCCCAGCCCATGCGTAATACACAAGTTCATACACGCTTTCGCCACGATTAAAGTAGGCAAAAATAAACGCGCTCAAACAAATTAAAATAACACCAATGCGTGATGCAGTTTGCACTGAAACGACACTCTTTCTTTTTGTGTTCACAAAGCGACTATAAAAATCTTCAGCAAGTACTGATGTGCAAGAAAGCACTTGTGCGCCCATATTATTAATGGTTGAAGCGATAATTGCACATAAAATAATACCAGTAAAAAATGGGTTAAAAAGCTCTTTGGTCATCATGACAAAGATTAAATCTTTATTGACTAAGCCGTGGGTAAAAAATGAAGCACCAATAAGACCAATAGCTACAGCGGTGCTGAGTGCAACAATTTGCCAGGCTATGCCAACGATCATTGCTTTTTTGATTTCACGCACGTCTTTAATGCCCATAAATTTTGTAATCACGTGGGGCATGCCAAAATACCCAAGTCCCCATCCAATGGCTATGTTAAGATAGCCCCATATCGATCCGGAACTATGTTGACTGCCAGACGTTAAAGAAAGTGCTGATAGGCCACCAATGTGAGAAAGAGCTGTGCATGCAACTAGAATAAGCATGCTCAAAAGAAAGAAGCCCTGAAAAGTGTCAATCCAGGCAAGTGAAAGAAATCCACCAAGTAAGATATAAAAAACAACAAGCGAGCCGATCGATATACCCGCTACATAACTAAGGCCAAAAATGTTTCCAAAAAGATAGCCAAGGGCGACAAAGCTTGCTGCAATATAAAACATGAAGAATATAAGCGTAAAAAGGGCGCTGACAATGCGCAATACGCCTGATGTATCATTAAAACGTTTTTCAAAAAACGATGGGAGTGTTGTGCTGTTATACGCCTCAGTTGTTGTGCGTAATTTTGGTGCAACTAAAAGCCAGCTTAAACACATAAAAAATGTTAGGCCAACTGCTACCCATGCTTCACTTAATCCATTGGCATAAATGGCAGCAGGAAAACCCATAAACAGCCAAACGCCCATGTCGCTTGCTTGTGCAGCAAGAGCGGTAACCCAATAATTTAATGAACGATTGCCAAGGGTGTAGTCTGCAGACTTTTTACTTTTTTTGATTGCTTGAAATCCAATAAAGCAAAGAATTAAGCAGTACAACGCGAATGCGCTTAACATTTCAAATGACATAATATGCCTTTCTGAACAGGAATAAAATTTATTCGACGGTAACTGATTTTGCTAAGTTACGCGGTTTATCAATTGGATGGCCAAGTTGGCGTGTGATGTGGTAAACAAAAAATTGCATCAAACCGGTAAACGCGAGCGGCTCCAAAAGCGGAGCAACGCGCGGCACGACAAAGCAGCAGTCGGCCAACGCAATAAGCTCCTTCTGACCTTCAAAGGCAAAGACAATAAGGTGTCCCTTGCGTGCTTTGACGGTTTGTGCATTAGAAAGTAATTTTTGATAAATGAGTTCGTCAAGAACTGAGAAAATCACCACAGGGGTACGCTCATCAACAAGAGCGATAGGGCCGTGTTTGAGTTCACCGGCTGGATAGCATTGTGCAAAAATGTATGACAGCTCTTTAAGTTTAAGTGCAGCTTCCATAGCAAATGGATAGCTGATGTGTCTGCCTAAGAAAATAAATCTGTCATATTTTGCATAGCGCGCAGCAAGCTCGTGAACGATTGCAAATTTATACACCTCTATTGAGGTTTCTAAAACTTCTGCAGCTATAAATAAATTTTCTTCAGTTTCATGCATTTGTTGAGCGGTAATATCTCCACGATCAAAAGCAATGCGATGAGCAAGCCAATACAGCGTTGCAACTTGGGTAGAAAACGCTTTGGTTGAAGCAACCGAAATTTCTGGTCCCGCTTGCATGCACAAGAAACCACTTGCTTCGCGTACCATTGTGCTTGAGGCAACGTTGGTTAACGCAATGGTGTGTTGATCAAATGAATTAATTAAACGAAGCGCTTCAAGGGTGTCAGCTGTCTCTCCTGATTGAGAAATCATGATGTAAATACTATCTGGCTCAGGGAAAAAAGGCATGTAACGAAACTCTGATGCAAGATGCACTTGTGTCTGAATTTTGCATACTGTTTCAAAGAAAAATTGTGCCAAGCGACCAGCGTGCCATGATGTTCCAGCGGCAATCAATTTAATTTTTTTAAGATTTTTAATATTTTCTGTTGTAAGGCTGAGTTGTCTCCAAACAGCATCGTTGTACTCTGTAGGTGATTGCTCAAGAGGAAGACCTAAGCTTTGTGCTTCGCTGCTGCCAATGATTTTGCAAAAAGCTATGGTGCGTGCAATGGCATGTTTTTGCTCATAGATCTCTTTGAGCATGTAGTCATCAAAGCCTTCTTTATCAATACCTGTAAAGATCTGATCAACTTCTTGAATAACAACAGCAAGAGGTGTGCCATCAAAACCAAAAAGTTCAACGCTGTCTTTAGAAACAAGTGCAATGCTGTTATCAGGCACAAAAATAACTTTTTTAGTAATGTCTGAAAAAGCAAGAAGATCTGAGGCAACAAACATTTCATGTTCACCAACGCCGATAACAATTGGAGAGCGGCGTCGTACAACTGCCAACGTGTCGGGAAACTGTTCACACAAGAACACAAAGGCGTAGGCGCCTTTTACAACGTCAACCAAGTGAATGAGAGCTTTTTTAAGATCTTGATGTTCATTGACTAAATCACTTAAAAGATGTGCGGCAATTTCAGTATCGGTTGAAGAGCTAAAAACATGGCCTTCACTGATTAATGATTGGCGTAGCTCTTCGTATCCTTCAATAATACCGTTGTGGATGACTGCGATATTCTTTTTGCAGTTAAAGTGAGGATGAGCATTAAGGCTATCAACGATGCCATGAGTCGCCCATCGCGTATGCCCCATGCCAACAAAACCATCAGTCTTGATGGCGGCAGAAAGGCGTGCAACAGGAGCAACACCACCAGCTTCTTTGTAGAAAGAAAGGCGATTGTTATGTGCATCAACACACACAAATCCTGCAGAATCATATCCGCGATATTCTAAACGAGCGAGCCCTTCAAGTACTGAAGGGCTCGAAAACTTATTTCCAGCGTAGGCAACAATTCCACACATTTTATGCTATTTCTTTTTAAAGAATTTGCGAAACAATGTGCACAATGCAGCAAGAATTGGCACAGAAAAAATCTTAACGTTTAACGAATTGGAACTTACGACGAGCACCTTTTTGGCCGTATTTTTTACGTTCCTTAAGGCGTGCGTCAACAGTCAAGAGACCGTTTTGCTTTAAAACTGCCTTGAGGGTTTCGTCTGTTTCCAAAAGTGCGCGGGCAACGCCGAGCTTAACAGCTCCAGCTTGTCCCATAAGACCGCCACCGTTGACATTGATTTGAACATCGAACGCTTTTTCTTTTCCGCATACTTTAAATGCAAAAATCGAAGTTGTTCGATTATCATCAGTCTCGAAATAATCTTTTAATGGTTTACCATTAACTTCAATTTTGCCTGTTCCATGTTTTAACCAAACACGGGCAACTGAAGATTTGCGGCGACCAACGCCATGAGCAATCGCTGCTGTAGAAGAAGAAGAGGAACTTGTTTTTTTCATCATGTGTGAACCTAAACACCTAGCTAGAGTTAAGATGAGTTTTCTAAAACCTAAGAGAGCTTACAAAACTCACGGTTATTTGTCAAAATGGCCACTAAAACGCGTAATTTGACAGTTTATCGGCTATTTTAATAGCCGGCGATCGGAGTTGAACCGACGGCCTACTGATTACGAATCAGTTGCTCTACCACTGAGCTACGCCGGCAAATCTTAAGGCAACCCCTAGATTTTAGCGTAGTTTATCTCAGCTGTCCATATAGAGCGGGTGTCCCGTAGCTTCTATTGCTCAAACGCTTCTTGGCACACAATACATCGAGCAGCATAAGGGAAACTCTCGAGCCGTTTTTCAGAAATTGGTTCGCTGCAATCAATGCACACGCCAAACTCTCCACGCTCAATGCGCGCAAGGGCGTCTTCCATTAAATGAAACTCATCAATTTCTGTGCGTTGCAAAGAGTTCTGCAATTTTTCCATAGAAAGTGATGACGCTTCGTCTGCGCTGTCTTGCACAACACCGTCAGTAAGTTTTTCGTGTGACTGTCTGCTAAGCAGTCCATCTAATTCTTGTTTGCGTGTGAGAACTATTTGTTTTATTTTCTCAACAAAATCAGCTCTTTGTTTCATGTTTTCCCTTTCTCGATTTTCTTGCTTGCTTAAAAAATGCTTGCAACAGTGCAACGCTTTTATCTTCCCGTACTCCGCGTACTATTTTTAAGTTCCGGGCATATGAAGGACACGAAGCGCTGTCTGCAAGCCCGCTGCCAAAGAGCTTAGACTGAGCGCCAAACACAACCCCCTCAATCCGTGCTAGCTTAATTAAGCCTATGCACATTAAGCAAGGCTCCAAGGTAACATAGATCATACAGCCGTTCAATCTCCAATCACCTATCTTCTTACAAGCTTTTTGAATAGCGAGTAATTCAGCATGGGCGGCCGGATTTTTTGTCTGTTCAATCTTGTTGTACGCGCGTCCTAAAATAGTTCCTTGTGCATCAACAACCACAGCGCCGATGGGAACTTCATTTTTTTTTAGTGCAAGTTTAGCTTGTGCTAACGCTTTGTCCATTAATAGATTATAATTTTTCTTTATCATTCTTACACTCAAGGGGCTGTGGATAGTTGTTTTTGCGCTTGTTATATTCAATTTTTAGCAATTGTAGCTTCGTTGCGAATGATATACTACACTATCTCGGTTGTGGTGGGGAAGTTTTTTAAGTTAAGGACGCGAGCACTATGGATATAAAAGAAAAAAAGAATAAGGGTGGTTCAGCCCCCGAAGATTATGGCGCCTCTTCTATCAAGGTTCTTGAAGGTCTTGAAGCGGTGCGCAAACGCCCTGCTATGTACATTGGTTCAACCAACACTGCCGGTTTGCATCATCTGGTGTGGGAAGTAGTCGATAACTCAGTTGACGAAGCGATGGCAGGTTATTGCGACCACATCATTGTAACATTGTTTCCTGACAACTCATGCTCTGTTGAAGATAACGGCCGCGGAATTCCTGTTGATATGCATCCAACCGAAAAAGTATCAGCTGCTCAAGTTGTACTTACAAAGCTTCACGCTGGTGGTAAATTTGAAAAAGAGTCATATCGATATTCAGGTGGTTTGCACGGGGTTGGTGTCTCGGTTGTTAACGCATTGTCTAAAGTGCTTGATCTAAAAATCTGTCGTGGTGGTAAAGCTTATGAGCAGACGTATGAACGTGGTAATCCAAAAGCTGCACTTAAAGAAGTTGGTACAAGTGAAAAACGTGGAACAACCGTACGCTTTCTTCCAGACTCATCAATTTTTGAAGTAACAGAACTGAATTTTGAAACCATCGCATCACGTATGCGTGAGTTGGCATTTTTGACCAAGAGCTTACGCATTGATGTTAAAGACGAACGCTCAGCACAAGAGGTATCGTTCTTTTTCGAAGGTGGTATAGCGTCATTTGTTGAATATGTTAATGCAAAGCGCACAACGTTGCTTCCTAGCGTTATTCAGTTTCATAAAGATGATGGAGTCTACGTTCTTGATTTTGCGATGCAGTACAATGATGGTTATTCAGAGCAAACATTTAGTTTTGTGAATAATATTCGTACGCATGAGGGTGGAACGCACGAAATAGGTTTTAAATCGGCCTTAACAAAAGTGTGCAATCGTTACGGGCAAAAATTTAATATGCTCAAAGATGAATCACTGTCCAGCGAAGATGTGCGTGAAGGTCTTGTATGCGTTATCAACATGAAGGTTCCAGAACCTCAGTTTGAAGGGCAAACAAAAGCAAAACTTGGTAACAGTGAAATTAAAGGGCTTGTTGATTCATGGTCATACAGCTTCTTAGACACTTTCTTTGAAGAAAATCCAACGCTTGCTAAAAAGATTTTGCACAAGGCGCTTATTGCTCAACAAGCACGTACCGCTGCAAAGCGCGCACGTGAACTGACACGTCGTAAGAGCGAACTCGAAACCTCAATTCTTCCAGGTAAGCTTGCAGACTGTTCTGAAGAAGATCCATCAAAAACAGAACTGTACATTGTGGAAGGGGACTCTGCAGGCGGTTCAGCAAAACAAGGTCGTGATCGTTTTACGCAAGCAATTTTGCCGTTACGCGGAAAAGTTATTAACGTTGAAAAAACACGCCTTGATAAAATCCTTGCGAATAACGAAATAAAAGATTTAATTACTGCCATTGGTTCAGGCGTGGGCAATGAAGAGTGTAACCCTGACAAAGCGCGTTATCACATGATATCATTAATGTCAGACGCTGACGTTGACGGAAGTCACATTAGAATTCTTTTGTTAACATTCTTCTTTCGTTACATGAGACCATTGATTGAAAGAGGGTACATCTATATTGCTCAACCACCATTGTATAAAGCAAAAGTTGGCAAGACCGAACGTTACTTAAAAGATGAATCAGAATTTAAGCGCTTTTTGTTTGATTGGGCTGCTGGAAGCAGTACTTTGTCAGTTCAGGGCAAAGAGCTTGCAACTGATGCGTGGAGAAAGCTTCTTGATGATATGCTTCTTTTTGAAGAAGAGCTTGAACGCTTAAGCAATCTTATGGAAGTTGCACGTTCTCATGTGCATGAACTGGTTATTTTCATGCACAGCGTTGCATGGGAACCGGGTAAGATGGACACCCCAACGTTAGTTGCTCATCTTAAAGAGCGCTTTAAGCAATACACAATTACTGATATTACTGAGCAAAATACAGAATCTGAAATGACCCCTGAAGGCGAAATACAAAAAGTAACCAAAGAGGTGTTGGTGTTCCAAGAGCTTAAAAAGAAGTGGGAAGTTCCACTCAGATTGTTTAGAGCTGAAGAGACGATTAAGCTTATCGAATTTTATAAGCCTATTGCCTACCTCGAAGACACTGCATGGACTTTTGCTTTGATCAATAAAGACAAGAGTGAATCATCAGCTGGTGTGGTTGCGTTGTGTGATATGATTATCAAAACAGCAAAATCGCTTATGACCATTCAACGTTATAAAGGTCTTGGAGAAATGAATCCTGAGCAGTTGTGGGAAACAACACTGGATCCCGCTAAACGTCGTCTTGTTAAAGTAACCATCGAAGATGCTGTTAAGGCTGATCAGTGGTTTGCTTCATTGATGGGCGAAGATGTTGAAGATCGTCGTTCATACATCGAAAAACATGCACACTTCGTGCGTAATCTAGATATCTAAATGATTGAGGGGACGAGCCATAAACTCGTCCCCTCTTTTTCAAACTTATACGTTTATGCCTATGAGTCGTTTAATAATATCCAATACACCTGGTATTGGTAGATTCCAGTAACCAAAGTGGTCACCTAGTTCAACGGCTGCAAAAGCGACGACAATTGCGCCTATTACAAATCTGTTAACCATGCTTGCACTTTGTGCAACGTCAGCATTTTGAGCTGTTCTTTGTTCTTCTATGAGCCCTCCTTCTAAAGAGACAAGGAGGTTTTCAATAGCTATGAGAAGCTGCCCTATGACGAGTGGGTTACTACTTGCTTGAGGTAAAAGGAACAGTATCACCGGGACATTTGGGTTTGCTTTCACTGAAGCAGGGAGGTTGCCGAATACTACAGCTAGTTTTTCAGCAAGTTGTGCAATTTCAGCTGCATCTTGGGGAATCTCTTGGATTTCTCTGAGGGCGAATTTTAGCCCCCCTAAACAGACTGTTTCGATTGCTTCTTCTCCAAGATTTTCAATACGACGTAGGAGCGACATTTTTGTTGGTGGCACACCATCTGTTGCGCTTGCTGGTGGAGCAGCATTAGCGTCTTGTTGGGCAGCTGCTGCTTGAGCAGTAGTCACTTGCTGCATAGGCGCTACATGAACGTGAATAGACAGCATTATGACAGGTAACAATAGTAATTTTTTCAGCATGATTAAACCCTTTATTAAGCAGTTTTAAACCAACCGTTTTTATATCCGTAATACAGTATGAATGCAGCAAGAGTAACCGTACCAACAGCACCTGAGATAATTACTGGATGTGGGAGACTGTTAATATAATCAGTTATTTGCATGACTGTTGCAGCAGATGCTGGATCATTGGTCTCTTCAGCGCTTAAGAGTGTTTCAGCTTTGCTTAAAAACGCATTTATTTCGCTTACCAAAAGAAGAATAAGACTTGGGTCAATGGCTCCAACTTGAGCCTCAGTGATGATTGTCCCTATTGTCGCTACTAGTGCTGCAAGTTCAGCGCAATCAATGAGTTGAGGAGCTATGTCTTCTACTATTTTTTCTAGATTGCTTACCGTTGTCATAACTGTTTGTGTTTGATCTGCGTTAAGATTTTGTCCGCTAAATTGAGCCAGTACCCCTGCAATTGTTGGAAGTTCATTGAGGCAGTATCCTTCTACAAGATTGGCAGTTGCAGCGTCCATGCGTGTTTGAGCTGGTGCTGCTTGAACTTGAATAGTTAGTGCGACAAAAGATAATACCAATAGTTTTTTTACCATGATCCCCGCCCCTCGTATTAGATTTTAAAATTTTCCCCTTCTTGCATTGTACCAGCGGCGGCTTA
>Ga0206940_1008_pt1 | contig 52148 bp, 75 predicted proteins | sample Alteio_BWOrgHeat_8_FD_152963 | JGI IMG/M metagenome (GOLD analysis project Ga0206940, IMG submission 152963) | Enriched cells from forest soil in Barre Woods Harvard Forest LTER site, Petersham, Massachusetts, United States -... | ecosystem: Environmental > Terrestrial > Soil > Temperate forest > O...
TGCAATTCCTGCTTTAAACTTATTTAGTTGCAGCGCTCAAGTCTCTACTACTGGGGCTGGAGCAGCTGGAACCTTAAGACTTCAAGCTTCAAATGACATTGCAGGTATGGATGGACATCCTGGACCTCCTACTAATTGGAGTGACATACCGTCTGCAAGCGTTGTAGCTTCAGGTGCAGGTGCATTTTTAATCCCTAAGACAGATCTATGCTATCAATGGATTAGGGCTATATACACAAACACTGGTACTGGAACCTTTAGCGTAGTGCTTAAGGCATTAGGAGACTAACTTGATTGCTGGTACCCTATTCCCTATATATCAGATTGACGCCCCTGAGATTTTGTTTACTAACGTAACTCCTATCCCAGCTGCATCGTCTGCGCCTATTCAAGTTGTCGCCAACTCAGGCTTTAAAGCAGCTTATGGTGTACAATGGATTGACACGACAGGTGACTATATAGGGCTTTACACTGGTGCTGTAGGTCATGAAGTGCTTCGCACTATCATAGGCGGTGGAGTCGTTACAATGACTCCTGTAGTGATTGCAGCTCATAGCCGTGTGTCTTTGAGGTCTATGACCTCGAGTCCTATCACTAACGGACAAATCGTTATTACATTTTTAGGCCAAGGGCTTGGACAGGGTACAAGCTAAATGAGCGTAACTCAAATCAAAGACGGCTTTAACGGCGGTAGCGATAACCAGATGAAGGTTAACGCCGATGGGTCTATTAACGTAGACGTCACCGGAACCGTTATAACTGGCAGCATTGACATTACTGAGGTTGGCGGTATACCAGTAACTGGACCCGACCTACCTGTAGATCTTGCTGGATTAACAGCTTTTCAGACAAGTCAATATACAGTTGGAACTACCGCTATACAGCTTACTCCTACGCCTATGCCTGACAGACGCGCTATTAGCATAAAGGTAGTGACTACAACCTCTACAGATGCTGTTTATATAGGCAACAGCGCAGCGGTTACAACCTCAACTGGATATCCTATATTCAACATGGGCAGCTTTCAGATGGATTTAACTAACTCTGAGCCTATCTGGGCTATTGGGACTAGCGCTGGACAAAAAGTCTATGTTCTAGAGCTGGGGGATTAAGATGCCACGTATATGGGAAACAGAAGGCGCATCATCTTCAAGCGGTAGCGGTAATGTAACAGGTATTCCACCTACTACGATTGACGCTATAGCTAGGTGGGCTGACACTACAGGCACTACGATAAAGAATAGCCTTGACATTGTACAAGACGGTGGCGCTATCGAAGCTCAGGGCTTCATAACCATGCGATCTGTCATAAACTTAGTAGTAGTTAACTCAGGTGAGTCTTGGATTGCACCCGAAATGGAAATAGAATTAACCGGCGCTATTCAGATTGAAGCAGACGCTGAGATGATAATAATTTAGAGGAATATATGGCAAGTGCACCAGGTACATTGAGATTTGCAGAGCTAGCGAGTAAACCTTCAACTCCTCCAGTTGATTATGCCCTATTATACGTCAAGACTGACAACGTGGTATATGTTCAGGATTCCTCAGGAGTTGAGACTCCACTGGGGTCCTCAAGCTCTATTACCTCCTTAACCGGCGACGTAACTGCTACAGGTCCTGGAGCAGCGGCCGCTACCGTAGTTATGGTGGGCGGGCAAACAGCCGCTGCCGTAGCCGCTGCAGCTGTAGCTGTAAGCACTGCAACTCCATCTAACACTCCTAATACCTTAGTCGAGAGAGATGGATCTGGTAACTTCAGCGCTGGCACCATAACCGCAAACCTTAACGGTTCTTCTACGAACTTTACAGGTAGCTTATCCGGTGATGTAACTGGAACTCAGAGTACAACTAAAGTAGTTGCAATTCAAAACCATGCAGTAGCTGTCACTGCTCCAACCGACGCCCAGTTCTTGGTGTGGAATAACGGCGCTACTCAATACGTACCGGAGTCTATAAGCGGCGACGCTACGATGACTAACGCTGGAGTGCTCACTCTGTCATCTACAGCGGTGACTGGTAAGCTCCTTACTGGGCTTACGCCTGGCTCCAATACACCTATCGTTTCGACAAATTCAATCCTAATAGCTTTTGAGAATCTGCAAGCTCAGATATCTGCAGCTTCAGGGAGCGCTATCACAGCTCTAACCGGCGACGGTACGGCTACGGGTCCCGGCAGTGTTCCCTTTACACTCGCTACGGTAAACGCTAGTCCTGGCACCTTTGCTATAGCGACGGTGACAGTCAATGGAAAAGGTTTAGTAACCTCAGCCACTGCAGCTTCAACTACAGGTACAGGATCTGTAGTGCTAGCTAACAGCCCAACTCTTGTAACCCCAGCTCTTGGCACTCCATCTGCAGTTGTACTCACTAACGGCACTGGGCTCCCTCTCACGACCGGCGTTACTGGCGTTTTACCTATAGCTAACGGCGGAACTAACGCATCCACAGCTAATACAGCATTCAATAACCTGTCTCCTATGACTACGGCTGGAGATATCATATACGAAAACGCCACTCCTGTAGCGGCAAGACTACCTATTGGCACCACCGGGCAGCTATTAACGGTGTCTGGAGGTCTTCCTGTTTGGGCTACTCCTGCAACTAACGGTACTGTTACCTCTGTGTCTGTAGTCACTGCTAACGGCCTTGCAGGTACGGTAGCTAATCCCACCACCACTCCTGCTATTACTTTATCGACTCCTCTTAATACTCCTGTTGTTGCAGCTAATGGAACTGCATTTATAGCAGGAACTACGACAGGCACTGGAATCACTGTAGTATTAGCTACAAGCCCTGTTCTAGTCACTCCTAACCTTGGAACCCCCTCAGCTGCAGTATTGACTAATGCGACCTCTCTACCCCTAACCACGGGCGTTACAGGGGTGTTACCAATAGCTAACGGCGGTACCAATAACAGCACTGCTTATACAGCTGGGTCTGTTATCTTCTCTAACGGCACTTCGTTAACTCAGGATAACGCTAATTTCTTCTGGAACGACACAACTTTCAATCTCGGTTTAGGTACGAATACACCATCTTCAGCTGCTTTCATTGACGCCGTTAACGTCTCAGGAGCTGCAAAACGCATTGTGTCTACTGGATATGGTGTTGGATCTACTGTTGGAACTAGGACTAGGTTTGCTAGAGGGTCTTTAGCTACTCCTGCAGCGGTTCAGAGCGGCGATAACTTGGGCTTTATCAGCGCTCAAGGCTACGGCACATCTCAGTTCCCTGCTACCAGCACTGGTGTTTTAAACTTCGTCGCTGGAGAAACATTTACAAACACCTCCAATCTAACATACGCCACTATACAAGTAACTCCTACAGGATCAACTACTTCAGTTGAGGCCTTTCGAGTTGCTGCTACAGGCGTCACTTTAGGACTTCAGTCTGCAAGCACTGCGATTCACAGTATCAATGGTGCACTTAACGTCACGACTAGAACCGTTACAGCTACAACCTTAACAGTTGATACTACAACTACTGACTATGAGATCTTTACTGATTCTACCTCAAATGCTATAACAATCACGCTGCCTACTGCAACAAATGGTAGGGTATTGTTTATCCAAGATAAAACTGGACAAGCAGCCGCTAATCATATTACTATCACTCCTCCAGGCGCAGTGACGATCAATGGAGTTAACGCTTCGATATTGATTGGAACCAATTACAGCGGATATAGACTTGTGTCAGACGGCACTAATTGGGTAGCAACTGCAATGCTTCCTTTTGCAATTCCCACTCAAGCTATAGCGGCATCTAACATTGATTGGAGCATAAGCCCTTCTTATAGTAAGACCTTAGCTGCTAACACTACATTTACCTTTTCGAATCAGTTATCAGGACAAACCAATATCGTCAGGCTTACAAATACTGCATCTAACTTTACAGTCACCTGGCCTACGGTAAGATGGGCAGCTGGAACCTCACCTACCATGAGTACAGGCGCTGTGTCGGATGTATACACCTTTTTCTATGATGGTAGCAATACATACGGTAGCTACATCCAGAACATGAGCTAATATGCAAATAATACCTATTAGTTATTGGAAAAATGAATTCATAGTTGCAACTGGAGGAACCATCACCACTAGTGGCAACTTTAAAATACATACATTCACTTCGTCTGGTACTTTTATAATTAAACAAGGTAATGCTCAAGCAGTTCAATCATTAGTTATTGCCGGTGGCGGAGGCGGTGGCGGCTCTTCAGGTCCTTCTACTAAGTCAGGCGGCGGCGGTGCTGGAGGCTTAATTGCCACTGCATCGGACATAATGAAACTAGGTAGTTTTACGGTGACAATAGGAGCTGGGGGAGCTGGAGCTGCATCAGATATAAATGGTAGCAATGGTGGAAATTCTTCATTTAACGGACACACTGCTACAGGTGGCGGCGGCGGCGGTGCAGGTGGAACCGGCTCTAATAACGGTAGCAACGGCGGATCTGGCGGCGGCGGTGGCGGCAATGCCACTACTACTCAAGTTGGAGGATCTGGTCTTATTGGGCAAGGTAATATAGGAGGCAGTAGTTTTTCTGGAGGTAGCGGATCTGGCGGCGGCGGTGGCGGAGCTGGTTTTGTTGGAGCTACTCCTGTTATAATCAATACCGGCGGTAAAGGCGGAGATGGTGTAGTAAGTACTATTACAGGAGCCTCAATTACTTATGCTGGTGGCGGCGGCGGTTGTGGTGGCCAATCTGGCGGCGGTACAGCGGGAGTTGGCGGCACAGGAGGCGGCGGATCTGGAAATGCTACCGCTGGGGGTACAGGCTTTGCCGGTACAGCTAATACAGGTGGAGGCGGCGGGGCAAGTAGCAGTGGCGGAAACGGCGGAAGCGGTGTAGTTATAATAAGGTATCAATATCAATGGTAATTCTATGCAATTTGCGCAAATTTTAAATAACGTAATAGTTAATATAATCCAGCTAGATGACACTTCTTTGCTACCTTTGTTTGCAGTAGGATTTGACACCACTCCTATACAAGTCGATAACCTTTCTGTAATGCCCTCTATAGGCTGGCAATTCGACGCTTTATCTCGAGAGTTCTACCCTCCTTATGGTCCCTCCATAGCCGCCTTAAGTAATCAAATGTCAGCCCCTAGTGGGAACACTGCTAGCTGTACCGTTGATTTCGGGTTCAATAATGGATTAGAAGGCGACACAGCTATAGTGACAGTCCCTGCTACTTGGGTGACAATATCAACTATTTTAGTTTGTAGCGTTGCAGCTGTCTTTACAGCTAACCATGATCCAGAAGATGCTGTTATAGAGGGTATACAAGCATATCCTATAAATGTTATACCAGGTGTAAGTTTTGATATAGAATGTAGAGCCCCCAACAACAGCTGGGGACAATATTACATAAATGTGATCGGAATATAAAGGAATAAATATGTCAGTTATCTTAAAGAGTGGAAACTCAAGTGATTTAGCAGCTATAAAACCGGCTAATACAGCCGCTATAGGATCGGACCCGGCTTTAGTCGTAACGATGTCTCCAAACAGTGGGGCTCAGGTTATAAGCGGCTCAGTGTCCGTAGCCAATTTCCCTAGCAGTCAGCCGGTTACTGGGGCGTTCTTTCAGACTACGCAACCTGTAAGCGGTTCAGTATCTGTATCGAACTTTCCGAGTAGTCAAGCCGTGACTGGAACGTTTTTTCAAGCAACTCAGCCTGTAAGCGGGTCTGTTAGTGTAAGCGGTACAGCTACCGTAACTCAGCAAGCGTTGACCAAAGGCACTCAGGGGAGCACCGGGGTTTCTACTCAGGACCTTAAGGACGGCGGACGCAACGTCTCTACGCTCTTTACCATACTGCCTATAGTGACTACCGCTACAGACACTCTTCAGTCCTTGACAGGATATAAGTCAGGCGCAGCGGTAGCGGCTACGACTACCCCAGCTGTTGTAACTTCTGGTAAAACTTATAGAATTACTTCGGTTCACATGACTTATGTAGGCATCGCTACTGCAGGTAGCGCTAGGTTTACCCTACGCGCCAATACAGGCGGCGTTGTGGCTATCGGCTCTCCAGCTGTGTCTACCTGGGTACTGGGTACAGATGGCGCCACGGCCGGGTTTACATCTTCTCACCACATAACGTTCCCGGACGGCATTGAGTTCGCAGCTGGAACAGGAATTGGAATATCTGTAGAAGGTCTAAGCACTGTACAAGCTGCAGCGGCTGTAGGATATGCTCAAGTTAACATTTATGGTTTTGAATACTAAAAGGAATAGAGTTTATGGCAATTAATTATATATACGGTACAGCACCTTTCCGAGCACCTTTACTGAACGGTTCCAGTAAAGCAATGAACGTTAACGGTGCGACAACTCCTGTAGTTTTCACCTATTCACCTGGAGGCTCCACTCCTGTTGAGATTCATAAGATCACCTGTTTACTTAAGCAGAGTTCAGGGGATAATACGGCTTTTAGTAATTTCGCAGCTTTATCCGCCCTGGCCAATGGTGTGTTGATTCAATGTACAATCGCTGGTAACACGACTACCATGGCAACTCTTAAGGATAACTCAGATCTGTGCAATATGTTTAGTATTAATCAGTTCGGCAGCTCTGCCGTACTAAGCATTCTGTCAGTAGTCACCCCTCAAGGTTTTGGTAACAGCACCAACTCATTCATAGGCGCTATGCAGTTTCAGCAACCATTCTTGTTAACTGGTAGCGATACTATCACGGTAACTATCCAGGACAATTTATCTTCAGTAGGACTACTGAACATGTCAATTGCTGGAGTTATCTTAGTACCAGGTAACTAGTATGAAATTATTAAGAAAACTAACAGCTTTTTTTAGAAACACTTTTGTAACAGATTGCCCGATCTGTCACAAGCATTTTTATGGTTTTCATGACCATAAGAGTAACGTTCGGGTATTAAACAAGAATTATCGTATAGTATGCCACAGATGTGTACTAGAACATAAATTATAAGGGGAATGTATGGCAAATTTTTTTAGCGGCGCAAAGCCAATATCGATTGTAGGATTAGGGACCTGGACGCATAACGTCACTACGCCCGGGATGAGGTATATCTCGGCTGTAGCATCTGAAGTGCCTCCTTCTGGACTCAGCATTGTGATCAACTTGAACGGAAGCCCTATCGCTACGAGCGTAACTCCTTCAGCTGCCCAACAAGTGGTGTCAGCTCAAATCTTGACGCAATGTGCTCTTAACGATGTCTTAACAGTCGTTCTTAGCTCTTCGTCTCCTATCGACAATCAACTTAACACTGTGAAGACCTTGATCAATACCAGGGCTGGACAGTAAGGAATTTATATGAATATCCAACAAACAAGCGTATTTAGTGGTTTAGGGTCCGATATCTTTAAGGCTCCAGTAGCAGGTATGTACTACATGTCAGCTAACGCTACAGAGCTGCCAGTCTCTGGATTAGTTTTGACCTTGAGTCAATCGGGCAGCACTACTGCTTCTATTAGCAGTCCTGTCACCTCGCCGATTCAGCAAGTCGTCAACGTTCAGAAAGTGTTCAACTGCGCTATAGGCGATATCCTGACTATGACATCCAGCTCTTCGGCTCCTGGTGATCAGCCACCTAACATGATTAAGATCATCACAGCGGTGAGACTCGGTTTGTAATGTGCAACCCTATCTCAGATCGCTGTTATTAGCTGTTCTGGCCGTATTTGCCCCAATTAAGCCTATGATACTAGCGACTTTTGTGTTAGCTAGTGTAGACTTAGTTGTGGGCATATTGGCGGCGCGTAAACAAGGGCATCAGATCACCTCAAGTGGTCTTAAGCGGACCGTGGGTAAGATCTTCTTATATGAAGCTGCAATACTTATGAGTTTCGTTGCTGAGACTTATCTACTCGGTAATGTCATGCCAGTCACTAAGTTAGTCGCCGGTATGATTGGAGCGACTGAACTTAAGTCAGTACTCGAGAACTTAGATATTATCAATGGGTCTAGTTTATTTACGGCTATGGTATCAAAACTTGTAAATAGTGAGAATAATAAAGTAAAATAATGACACAACTTAAGGTCTGTCCGCATTGCTCTGTGGCGCTTATGTACCCTCATCAGACTTTACCTAAATATCTTAAGTGTATTTTCTGCGGTTTTTGTGAGTTAGTAAAGTCTAGTTCTGCGGTTGACAATACTACTAACATTGCCGTGGGACATTCCGACAATACGGCCGATCGCCCGAAAACTAATATCGGTAAGACCTAGCTCTCGGACTTTTTCTACAGTCTCTTTGCTATGCTTAGTTAAAGCACATTTGTCATTTTTAGGACCTACTGCTGTCCTAAGCCCAGATTGTAAAGCATGGCCTGAATTTTCTGAGGCAGTTATAAGCTCTAGATTATCTTCTCTGTTATCAGACCTAATCCCGTTTTTATGATTGATTACAAGAGTGTCGTCCAAACAACTAGTATATAAAAAATAAGCCAATCGATGAGATAAAATCTTTGTATTTCCGTAGTTAACATATTTATACTTTGTTCTAGAAAAGATAAATTCGACCGGTTCCCATGTTTCTCCTATGCCTCTGTATCCTCCAAAACGACGAAGTATGATACCCTCTGTCGTGACTTTAAATATACCGGATTCCGCTGCTTTTCTAATCAAATGATCTTTTTTTGACTTAATCATACTATCCTTAATAAAAAATGAGCAGGTAGGGCGCTACTCCTACTAATGCGTTCAAATGACAGAGGTCAGTTCTGCGCTAGCAACGCCTGACTTGTAGCATACCTGAGTGCGTGTCTCTAGTGTTCAACACCCATTACGGTTCTTGACACAGCTTTCCACGCCGCTGCTCATATACAAACTCTAATATATTAATCCAAAACTGTCAAGGTAAATTCTTGTCCGCCCTGAAGTGCCATAAAAGTCGCTAAGGCTGTTCTACTGCCGGTGATGCACTTATTGCCAAGAGCTGTACCAATGAGGACGCAACCGTCGCTGTCACGGTTATAGTTACCGACATGAATAAGAATGCCAGAATGACCCGGGACATTATTAATCTCATACAATAAATCTCCTTGGCTATGGTCCAGGTTGTGAGTGCCTAAAGTGCAGATATGAATACCGGCATTGAGCTTAGGTCTATAAGGTCCGTCTAAGCGCTCAAAGGCGTGTTCTAGGGTCGTAAAGACTTCATCTGTGTCATCAGAGGACAGCTCTCCAAATACCCCGTCCTGGCCATATTCTGTGCGTTTAAGAGTGAAATTCATTCGTCTCTCCCTAACATTCTAAAAGGTGATATAAACTTACTCATATAGTTGTTTCTAGCTATCTTGATAACGTTCATCGCCGCCTTATGGTCTAGCACGTCTAAGATCTTAATTCCCTGCTTATAGGTCTTTAAGTACTCTAACGTCAAGTCTACCCTCTTCTCAGTACCAGTCCAGGGGAACTGCTCACCGTAAAGCGTCGCTATGATCTTCTCATCCTGCTCACCGTTATCTGTCATCATCACCACACGCTCAATGTTCAGCCCTACGATTGTTAAGGGCTCTATAGAATAGGTGGAGTAGACGAAGACGTCAAGCGGGTCGCCGTCTTGACTTAGGGTCTGAGGAAAGAAGCCATAGTTAGCTGGAACTGGCACCCTGAGCACACGGTCTAGGATTAGGGCGCCGGTAGTCTTTTCTAGCTCATACTTAAGCATCGTACCCTTTGGCATCTCGATGACACCTGCAAGGTTCCTGCTTATGTCAATTGAGTGCCAAAGATGTGTCATTTAGTTACCTCGATAAATCATGTCAGAGTGTTTACTGGTTGATATGAAGAGCTTACAAACTTGAGAGATCTGAGCCTTGACATCAGGAGGCGACTCTACGCAAGCTTTAGTCGCTTTCTCGATAAACTCCTTACGGCTCTGATCTGAAGGACCAAAGGCTAAGGTAGGGTTTACTTTAAGGAAAGGAAGCTTCTCTGCTTCTGTAGTGACGAAGTTGTACACGTATTCGATTGGGACGGCATATCCAAAGGCCATGTCACCGTCGCCAGCGAAGATTACAGCTGTTACCAGTCCACTGGTATTATAGACACCTGAGCCGGAGGAGCCAGGCTGAATGATGTTAGAGACCGCTATAGACTCAAAAGATCTCACTACTGGCATTTTGCCTACGATAGCGCAGAAGAAAGCGGTTGCAGGATCCATAAGCTCATTTGCAGTACATTCCCTAGATCCAATCATAACCTGAATTACTCGTTTACCGGATAGATGACCCTCAGTCATAATGGTAGGGAGGAGGTGAGGGTGTCCTGAGACATATACTTTTTCGTATGGTACTGGGACGTTATAAGCCACTGAGGTAGAGTGCCCAAGGTCCGAAGCGACTCTAAGGAGGCAGAGGTCATGAACTTCTGACATCTTATAAGAGACGACAAAGGCGTTGCCTTGATCACTATCAACCACTCCTCCTACCTTGATCAGCTCACATACGTGGCGATTAGTCAGGACTGTAGAGCCTGTAGGACCATTTTCTAAGATGGTCCCACTACCCCCTGAGTTCTGAGCTAAGTTAGTGATCATAACGGTATATCTGGGAAGATTTGTTGCACATGCTGAAGTCAGGACTAGAAGCAGTAAAAGTTTTTTCATTCTATTCTCCTATACACAATGTGACATAAATCTTAAATTGTGTCAAGTTTTATTTCTTCAGGTATTACACCATATTCTTCGGCTAGGATCTTTACCTGTTCCTTAAAGGCTGACTTGAACCACTTATGGCTATCATCTTTTATAAGTATGATGACAGCCGACTGCTTACCGGGGTAACGCCTGAAGCTTCTACCTACCATCTGCATGAACAAGTTCCTGGACTTAACAGGAGTGGCGACTATGACAGCCTCACAAGGGCGAGTATCTACACCTTCTCCTAGAACGCCTGTGGTTCCGATAAGGACCTTAATTCTCTCATCACAGAAGTCAGCTATCAGGTGGCGTTCGTCGTTTTGTCCGCTGACGAAGTGAAAGGCGCCATTGGCCGACAGTGTCTCACCATGCGCAATCTCCTTGACTAAGCATAAAGTAGAAGTATTGCTCCTATTGAATTTTACTAGAAGTTCTTGGATTAGGGCATTACGATCTGGGTTGTTGACTATAAGGTCTGAATATGCGGCCGCATAGCTTGCGTACTCTTTGGCTTTTTTGGTCTTTGGAATTGTTACATAAAAGGCATCCATGCGTACAATGTACCCTTTATCGACCGCTAGCTGATGAGGAACGTCGTAAATTACCTCGGACAAAACGCTCTCGAGAAGGAGGCGCTCGTTGTCATTAGAGCGGAAGGGGGTGGCAGTGAGGCCTAGGCGATAGTAAACACCGTTCCAGGCCTTCTTATTTAGATCTCTGTAGGTCTTAGCGGCTGAGTGATGGAATTCGTCAATTATGACACAGTCATAGCCTTTAAGGGGGGTCATCTTTAAAGCATCTACGTTTTCTACCCATATAGGCTTACCCGGTCCAACTTCGAACCCAAAGGCCTCAGATAAGCTCTTAGAGAGCTGACGTTTAAGCTCTAGGGAGGGTACAACAACTAATGTAGGCACCTGAAGCTTCTGAATTATTAGGGCTATGATGGTGCTCTTACCAAACCCAGTAACAGCCGAGATAATACCTCTACCTTTAACTGAGGCCATGGTAGCGGCACTAACCTGCTCCTCATATGGGTCATGGGGAAGTATCAAATCGAACATCTTACCTTTGGGAGGTCGAGTCCGCAGATCCGTTGAGAAGTCTTTTGCAGTCTGTAGGCCTTTAGTCTGCCCAGTGAGCCATTTTTCAGCTATATAGAGGAGCCCAGTCGGGAACTCGCCTTTTTTCGTTAGTAAGGTCTTTTTACCAGAGCCAAAAGATTTGCTATAGTACTGCGCTTTAGGGTCTAAAGTGTAAGACATTAGCTCTTTCACTTCGTTATACTCCTTTATGGAGAGCCCTAGAAGCTGACTGGTACTGTTACCGATCACCAATTCTATCATAGGAGGTTCCCAAGGCTGTAAATAACAAAGACCACTATAAGTGTTACTAACACCATCATTAGATAAAACCAGTTTTCGGTATCGTTATCGTCTCTCATACCTACACCATAACCTAGCCTTAAAACTATGTCAATAGGGGGTTTTTGCGCCCCCCTAAAAATATTTACAGAAACACCTTGACATATTCCCAAAAATATGATAACTTAGAGAAGTCTTTGATTCAAGCTTTACAGGGTTAAGCAGTACGAAATACAACTCAGTAACCATAAAGCTTTAGCGGTCGAAGAAAAGGGGTGTTGAAGACACCCCCTTAAACCCCCAGATGACCTAAAGGTCATCACCCAAGCTTTACCGGTTCCTTTGTTAGTTTTTCCGGTTACCGGTACTAGCCACAGCATCTAGTGACAGCTTCGTCCAAAATTTAACATAAAAATAAATTAAAATAAAGCTTGTATTTAAATTAAAGATAGCTTATTGTCTAATTACTACTCCCCTGATGCTTAGACGCATCGTCGGAAGCGGACAGCCTAAACACCCCTATACCCCTTACAGGCTGTCCGCTTTCTCCTTATTAGGAGTAGGTAGGAGTATATATGCAACTAACACGTAGAACTAAAGTCATTATCGTAGTCGTAAGCTTAGCGACAAGCTTCGCATTCGGTCGTTACTCAGTCCCAGAGAAGATCAAGATTGAGACTAAGATCGTAGAAGTCGAAAAAAAGACTGATGATAAGAAAATAATCGATAAAGAGAAGAAGCACGTCAAAACTATTACAACTGAGACGGACAAGCCAGATGGGACTAAAGTCATCACCTCGGTCACTACAGACGACAGTATAGAGGATGATAAGACTACAGACGTAAGCACAGATGATATCAAAAAGGATACGGATACCGTTAAAGAGGTAACAAAGGGCTCTAGCAAGGTTACTGTAGCAGCTTTAGGCGGAATTGACTTCACAAACGGACACTACATCTTTGGAGCCAGTGTCGACAAACCCCTCCTGGGGCCTATAACCTTTGGGTTATTTGGCTTTTCAGACCTTCGCTTCGGAATAAGCTTAGGACTGCAATTTTAAGCTTGCAATAAGATAAATACAGTAGTAGAGTCTAGATATAACCAAGGAGTAAACATGTTACCACTTAAGAAGCTAAATCGTATTGAAAAGATTCTAGGCGATGACAAAATGCAGTCATTAGAGGGCGGACAAGTAGGAGAGCTGCAGATCACAATCTCAAACGCCGCTCAAGCTATCAGACAAGCTGAAGATGAGTTAGAAGCTAATCCTAAGTACCAGGAACTGAAAGAGAGCCTCAAGGCTGTCTCTGAGGGCTTACGAGAAGTTAAGAAATTCCAAAACGCAGTCATTCAGTATAGTTTGAGCTTAATTGAAGATAAGGGGAAATAACATGACTAAAGACAAGCAGATCAGTTTAACCAGTTATTTGACTCATTTAACAAATCGAAAGAATTCGGTCGTACCGGCTAAGCATAAAGATCATCCTAAGACCTATGTAGCTTTCTTGGATAATGAGATCAGAATCGTTAAAGCTCAGCTAGACGCTGCAAGACTAGAAGGAGTGACTAAATGAATACAGTAGAGATTATTTCAATTTTACTTATGTGCCTTGTAAATTATTGGGCAGGATACACCCAAGGGTACTTCAAAGGAAGTAGAAAATGAACGATATTAAAGAGTTTATCAGTAAATACGAAAGTTTACTCGCAGTAGGCACCTCAATCAGCTATACAGAAGCTGAACGTCGAGCAGGTGAATTTCTGGTAGGTATGGCTAGGATCACCGACATGAAGCACCTTCTGTCGGGCGATAAGATCCGAATGCTATCGGTGCAGACAGCCGTGTACGCCTCTCTTATGGCTAAAGGTACCGCTAAGACTGTTACTGAAAACAAGCTCAACGCTGAAGCTAGTCCAGAATATGAAAAAGCAAGAGAGGATTTAGAGCACTTAGAGAACGACATCTCATACCTACGTGCATACTACGATATCCTAAACAACGCCCATATCTTTTATAGGACTATGGCAAAAGGAGTTAACGAATGATGGAGTTTTTAGGTTATTTATTTTTAGTTTTAATCGGATCTATCTTCTTCGCCGTAATAATTCAGACTACGATTGACACGTATGCTACTATATCTAAGCTTGAAGAGTTTAAAGATAGTACGTTTAGCAGAGATCTACGGATAGACTCTTCTATTGATACGATTTATAGACGAATACGTGCACTAGAAAACGCAGCAGAGTCTGTACCACCGAAAGGTAAGAAAAGATGAGTAAATTCAATATGGAAAGCCTAGTATCTGATATTCGTAAGAACTTTAAGGATAACCCAAAGCTCTCTAAGCGTATAGGAGTGGGCTCTAACCTCTCAAAACTAGAGGATAAAGACTACATCATCCTGCCCGAATGGTGGAAAGCTTGCACAGGAGTACCAGGACTGCCCTTTGGTAAGCTGGTAATGATAGCTGGAGACTCAGATTCAGGAAAAACATCCATGGCTATTGAGGCTATGAAAGCAGCTCAAGCCCAAGAAGTAGGTATTATCTATGTCGAGACAGAAGAAAAGACCACAGAGAAAGATCTTATGGATTGGGGCGTAGATCCAAACGGCGTACTCGTAATACGAGCTACAGTGTCTGAGGTAGCATTTGATCTAATGTTCGATACCTGGGACGCTTTTAGAAAAAAGTATCCCGACGACAAACTGCTTGTTATATTTGATTCTTTTGGTAGCACGATACCACAGAGAGATGGTATTATCAGTTTAATTGATCAAAGCTCTAAGCCTGGAGGAAAAGGTGCAATAAATAAGCTGGCACTAAGTAAAATTGTAGCTAAATACTCGCAAGAACAGACCTCAGTTCTTCTTATTAATTATACCTACGACAATATGGGATCTCCTGGAAAGACTAACGCCGGAGGTAAGGCAGTAAACAGATATTCAGCTCTCACCTTTCAAACCTCACGTAAGGGCTGGTATGAGCGGACTGAGAAGGGCCAAAAGATCCGCGTAGGCGCTGACGTAGTGTGGAAACTGTTTAAGAACCATCTCGACCGATCTGGATCTAATAAGAAGGAATTCACACTTCGCATCACTTCAGACGGTATAGCCGTCGTAGGAGCTGAGTAATGGTATTCATACTACGCAGAACCTCTGACCTACCAGTGAATACGGACCTTCAACGAAGGTATGATTACGCCTCTTCCGGCGGAGTCGACTACTATGACTCAAAACATCAGGAGTGGTTGGTAGACACGTTCGGACCTAGAGAAATAGAGATTTCTATAGACTCATGGGATGACTTTATGAGACTATTAGGCAAACACGGTGAGCTTGTGATAAACTCAAGTACTATAGAAATTTACGACGCCTACAGAGAATAAAAGGAGATTAAATATGCCTAAAGCAACACTTAGTTATAGTTTACCAGAAGAAGCTGATGAGTTTGATCTAGCTTATCAAGGGGCCAAACTTGCTTGTATTATCGAAGACTTAGACAATTACCTAAGAGCTAAGATCAAGTACTCAGAGCTGACAGATGAGCAATCGGATCTATATCAAGAAGTCCGTGACAAGCTAACCGAGCTGCGTAATGAGTAAGCCTATAGCGGTCCTGATATCTGACGTTCACTATACTTTAAAAAACCTAGAACTAGCTGACTTCGCCTTTAGAGCCGCTATAGATAAAGCTGCGCTTTTAGGACTTCCTCTAATAGATGCAGGAGACATAACCAACGATAAGGCAGTCCTAAGAGCTGAGATTGTAAATAGACTTATATCTACGATGCAGTATGCCAATAGCAAAGGCATAACACCCCACCTAATGGTAGGTAATCACAGCCTTTGTAATGAAAAAGGGTCTGAGCACAGCCTTAATTTTCTTAGGCCTTACGCTACTATAGTGGATCATACCTGGAATTTGTACTTACCTAATGCTCCTATTGAGGAGATCATATTGCTGCCTTACACATCATCCGGCATTGAAAAAGACTTACAGCGTTGCCCCAAAGGCTCCATAGTAGTGATGCACCAAGGCTTTCACGGTGCAGACACAGGTGATTATGTTCATGATAAGTCAGCCATTAGTTCAGACCTGGTAAAGGACTTCACAGTCATATCAGGACACTACCACAGACATCAGACAATAGGCACTGTTACCTATATCGGTAGCCCGTATACCCAATCCTTTGGAGAAGCAAAAGACGGTCCTAAAGGCTATCTGGTGCTCAATAGTGACGGTACTTACACTAGGGAGATTCTAAAGCTGCGCAGACACAGAATCTATGAGTTTAATAACATAGATCATGCTTTTGAGCATATCGCACCCTTTGGGGAGCTGTTCGCAGACGCTGAAGATCTATTGTGGATAAAAATCACAGACACAAAAGAAAACTTGGATAAAGTCAAAAAGCAAGACGTAGGCGACCTTTTAGGTACTCAGAACTTCAAGTTAGACCTTATTGGGACAGAAGTACGCGAAGAGATGTCCCAATCTGTCCCAATTCATTCCTTGACAGATGCTGAGATCCTTGATAGAGTTATTGAATCTTCAGGACAAAACCCAGGGACTGTAACTAGGCTTAAAGCCTTATGGAGAGAACTTTGAATATTAAGATAACGATACCGTTACATAAAAAGATATGGGGATTCTTAACCATGGGCATATATCCTCCAAAGACTGGAAAAGTCATGAGATATAGATCTGATATGATGGCATATGAAATTTACTATAATAAATTTGGGTATAAAACAATGCTTATAGCAGTAGAGCACTGTGAGTTGATATGAAAATAATATCCGGCGAAGTATCTAACTTTGGTAGTTATAGTCAATTAGGCTTTAAGTTTACAGACTTAGGTCTATCTCTAATCTCAGGTCCTACAGGAGCCGGTAAGTCCACACTACAAGACATCATTCCGTGGGTCCTATTCGGCACAACATCCAAGAATGGTAAAGTAGACGACGTACTCAGCTGGACATCAGAAGAGTCTACCGTAGGCGTACTTAAAGTAGATAACTTAACAATTACACGCATCCGAGGCGTAGACAAGCATAACGACTTATACTGGATCGAAGATGGAGTTACACGTCGCGGTAAGGATATGACTGAGACACAGCTCCTCCTAGAAGAGCGACTAGGCGTAACTTCAGAACTATATCTAACAGCGGCCTGCTTCAACGAATTCTCCAAAACCGGCAATTTCTTCACTAATACCGCTAAAGATCGTCGTCAACTATTCGAGACTATTGCAAACTTAAGTCTAGCTACTCGCATATCTAAAGGAATTAAAGATGAGCAAAAAAGCGTTAAAGTCAGTATGCAATCTGGAACCACAAAGTGTGCAACTCTTACGGGATCTCTTGACGCACTTAGACAATTACGAGATAGCACACTTAGTTCAGAAAGCTCTTATGATTCAGAAAAGGAGAGAAGAAGAATCAGCCTCCTCGATCGATCCAGACTACATGATGACAGACAGGCCAAAGACCGAGAAGCGCAAGAAGAAAAAATCAGAAGATGGGACAGCGTCAGAGATCAAAACGTGGCCGAGCATAAAGTTCGAAGATTAGATCTTATAGAGGAGAAGGATGAGATTGTAGGGTCTGCTTGCCTCACCTGCGGTGAGCCCAACAAGCACTACACGGCTTTAGCTCAAAGGATTAGAGAGCTGAGTGATAGTATTAAGCGTCTAGAGGGGTCTACAAACCCTCACAAAGACGTGTGGACCTATCAAAACAACCCATATCCTAAGCTTATCGAGGAGTTAGATCAAGAAACTAATCCTTTTACGTCACAAATACACATTATAAATTGTGACATAGAGACCGCCGAACACAGCCTTAAAGTTACTATAGAAAACACAGCTGTCTTACAATTAAAATCGTCAGACCTTTACAATCTAGCTTACAATCTACAGGTGTTCAGAGGGGAACTGCTCAAGCAGGTAGTCTCAAATATCCAAGAGTCCACAAACAAGCGACTAGAAAAGCACTTCGACGGTGAGATTAGAATATCTTTTAAGGTAGAAGCTGACGATCTGGACATATCAATCCAAAAGAATGGATATGAGTGCTCTTACTCTCAGCTCTCACGTGGACAGCGATCAATGCTTAAGCTCTGCTTTTCGGTAGCAGTAATGGAGTCAGCGGCTAACCGCGCAGGAGTTCACTTCAACGTCCTTTGCTTCGACGAAGTGCTAGATGGTTTATCCTCAGAGTTAAAGTTAAAGGCTTTGGGGATATTCCAAGAGTTAGAGCTGTCGCATGAGTCAATCTTAGTTACAGATCACGCCCCTGAGCTATTTAGTCACTTCAGTAGAAGATTTAACGTGACATTACAAAACGACTGCTCTATAGTAGAGGAAGCATGAAACAACCAAGTAATCCAAAAGAACGAAATTTAGTCAAAGGCGCGATTCGTCGTGTCTTTTCTAGATCTGATCTAAGACAAAGAGCTGTAAAGCGTTCTATTGCGAAACACACGGACACCTCACGCCCTAGGGTTAAGACCTGGTGCTTTTGCACTCATTGCAAGCAATATATCGCCAAGTCCTACATGCAAGTAGACCATATTATACCGTTAATAAAGATAAATGAGACTTTAGAAGATCTTACCTGGGATGAAGTTATTGAACGACTTTGGTGCGATGAGGACAACTTGATTGCAATTTGCACCGAATGCCACAAAACTAAATCTAAGGCTGAGAACAAAGAGCGCCGTAAACATAAGAAGGAGAAGTTAAAATGAGTAATGCAAAGGTGATCAGAGGACAAGTACGCCAAGTCGTTCAAGAGATCTTAGGAGATATCCTAGTTGAGCAGCTCTATAAGCAGCTTGAGCATAAACTAGCTCAACGCGTTGAAGGTATTGAGTTATACACCAAGCAGCAACTAGAAGCTATCAAAGAGTCCAATTCCCAAATGCTTATGCAAATCTTAGTAAAAATGGCTGAAAAGACTAAAGCCGAAGAGACCGCTCCTAAAGCCGAGTGAGACTGTAAAACAAGGTACTAGCCTAAAGGGGAATTATGAAAGACACTAAACTTATAATCGGCGATTTGCATTGCCCATACATGCACCAAGACGCAGTCAAATTTCTAACTACAGTAAAAAATAAGTACAAGCCACAAGAAATAGTGTTCATGGGGGACGAGACTGACGGACACGCGATTTCTTTTCATGAACATAATCCAGACCTTCCAAGCGCAGGAGACGAACTAAACAACGCTATTAAACAACTAACTCCTCTCTACAAGCTATTCCCAAAGGCGGTGATCTTAGAGAGTAATCATGGCAGTCTGATCTATCGTAAGGCCTTAGACGCTGGGTTACCGTCTGCAGTGCTAAAAGGTTACAGAGAGATCCTCAAGGCCCCCATAGGGTGGGTGTGGAAATTCGACCACATCATAAAAACCTCTAGAGGACAAGTGTACACACATCACGGTAAGACCTCCTCCATCGGAAAGCTCAGTCAAAACATGGCGATGAGCAGCATCCAAGGGCATTTTCACTCTAAATTTTACATCTCGTATTGGGCATCTCCTGTAGGTCTTTTCTGGGACTCTAACGTAGGTTGTCTAGTAGACTACAAATCTAGGGCGGCTGACTACGGTAAGAACTTCGTGAACAAACCTATCCTAGGTTGCATGATCATCGAGGATGGTGTTCCACACTTAATCCCAATGAACTTGACTAAAGCCGGTCGCTGGACAGGAAAACTATGAACATTGCAGATATGATACTAAACAGCGATCAGGTGGCTTTATTTTTAGCTTGGAAGGCCAAGCATGGAGAGCCCATCTTCAACGGTGATTTAACCCTCAGATACAAATGGATAATAGTCCCCACATCAGTTGGAAATGAAATAACTGTGGTAGATTTAAAGACAGGCGAAGAGTTAGACTTATCTATGGCAGAGACTTGGTAGAAAAACTCTAATAATATCAGCTCTAAAATAATCCTTGACTTAAGAACAGGATAATAGTACTCTCTAGCTATGAGAAACACTATTATCTTGTTACTTATAGTAGCCTTCGGAATAAGCAACACAAAAGCTGTAGACTATACGCCGTCGCGTATACCATTTTACATCTTAAACGCCGCGACGGCTTATAAGATCGACGTCAACCTCATGTATGCTATCTGCATCACCGAGTCTAAGTGCAAGGCACACGCCTTAAACAAAGACGACGGCACTCCAGCTGAAAAAGCCCAAGGTATTAAAGTAAAGTCTTATGGTTTATTCCAGATTAAGTCTGAGACCGCACGATCCTTAGGCTTCGTCAACAAAAAGACCGTAACAGTCGTAAAGATGTATAAGCACCATAAGTTAGCTCTTAAGACGGTTGTGGACCTATCAGACGAGCTTTTTAAGCCAGAAGTCAACTCTCTTTACGCCGCCAAGCTCCTCCATAAGCTCTACGATAAATATCACACCACGGACCGAGTGATCTCAGCTTTCAATGCTGGACATCCAGTTAAATGTAATTCTGATTATGTCTTGAAAGTTCTAAAGAACTATGCGAAGCTAACCATAGATTCGAGGAGATAATGGAAAAGGGTAGCCTAAAGCACTACGAGCGGTACATAAGCAGCATAACTAACTTCGCTTCAGCTCTAGACATTGAGATCATATATAAGCCTTACGATGAGAGCGCAGCGTGGTTACCGAGCACCAATAAGATCATAATGGACGATAACGTCTCTCAGACTGAAGAAGTGGCGTCTTTGCTACATGAGCTGGGACACGCAGTTTCAGATCTATTTGACACTCCAGACGCCGACATAAAAGCTATCGAAAAGGCATACGGTGTCATATACACAAATTCCCCAGTGTCAGCTAAAAACCTATCTGTAGTGCTAGCGACTGAGCAGAGAGCTTGGAACACAGGCCGAGAGATAGCCAAAAGACTTAAAATTAGATTAGGTAAGTGGTACACAAACGTAGAACTTGAATGTATGGAGGCTTATAACGAATGAAAACCCCAGATTACGTCCTATCAGTAAACTTCAAGAAGTTAGACTCCAATTGGGACTCAGTAACTATCCCAGCCGGTACTTTTGTAAGACCTATAAGTGAATGTTATGTTCCGAAGCACGTAAAAGAGAATCATATGAATATGCAGATGAGGACGCCCGATGACGTCTACTGCTACACGCCTATGGGTATCATATTGATACCTTTAGCTATTATAAGGAGAGTATGAATGAGCAAAGACGAAAATAATTACACAGGAGCGATGGATAACTTGGGAGAGGCAAAAATCTACGGTAGTGCGTGCAGGTCGTCCTTTACGGACACCCCTCACACTCATTCGAAAGCAGGGATTAGCAACATCAGAAAAGACTCGCCGGTATTCAGCGGTGTGCTTCAGTACTTCCCAGACGCTATGATGGAGGTAGCTAAGCACAGTAAGCGTGGAAATGACAAGCATAACCCAGGCCAACCACTTCATTGGGCTAAGGAGAAATCCTCAGACCAAGCTGACTGTGTTGCAAGACACCTAATCGACATCGGTCCTAACTGGGACTCTCTCGATGAAGAGACTGGCAGCTATCACGCAACAGCTTTAGCCTGGCGAGCTTTAGCTCTTCTCCAGACCGTATTAGAAAGAAAGGCAAAAAATGCAAGTTCTAAAAAAGAGTAAAGTTTTGTTCGTAGACGTAGATCGTACCCTTATCGTATGGGAAGAGGGGTGCATCTGGCATCCTCATAAGGAGCACCTAGCCCTAATCGAGCAGTTCTGGTACCAAAATCACGGTATTGTCGTTTGGAGTGCAGGAGGCGTAGAGTGGGCTGAAAAAGCTGTACGACTCTTAGGCATTGAGGACAAGGTAGATCTAATTATTTCAAAACCCGATTGGTATGTAGACGATCTACCCGCCCAAACATTTATGCCCGAAGCTAACAGAATCTTCTTGCCAGAAGAAAAAAAGACTGATAAGGTCTAATAGTAACACTAACACTAAGGAGAACTAATAATGCCCTATATCACTAAATTCAGTGGAAACACGGATAAGACAGTAACGTTAGGTAAGCCCGGCGATCCAACTTCAGTTGAAGGATATTTCTTGGGATCTAAAGACACCCCAGACGGCGGTTTTGGTCCAGGTAAGCTTCACATCTTTCAGACGAATGAAGGAAGCATTGGCGTTTGGGGTAAGACCCGACTCAATTCCTCCCTCACCTCTGAGCTTGTAGGCCAAATGGTCCTAGTCGAGTTCACCGGCATGGTAGCACCTCAGAAGAAAGGTCGACGTCCATCCTACGGCTTTAAAGTTCAACATGATCCAAGTAACACCATCGACACGACCAACATCGACCTCGGCGCCTCAGAACCTGCAGACGACGATAGCGAAGAAGAGACCTCAAATGAATCTGCTTCTTACTCTTCACGACCAACGACTCCTCCTCCAGCTGCAATAGCTCCAGACGCCGAACGACGGGCTCGAGTGAATGCTCTATTGAAACGTTAAGTCCATCGTGACCAAGGGTGGGGACCTCAACCCACCCTATTTTAAGGGGTTAAAATGCTATACAGACTTATCCTAGCAGACTGGGCAGCAGACGCACGCCCAAACTTAAAAAAAGTATTAGAGGGGGATTTTACAGATGTACAACTCACAGAGCACAACGCAAATGGTTATAACGTGTATTTTCTTCCTAATTCTGTTGGTCCTAATTATACTGGCGCTACCTCTTCTGGTACTGACATCACTGATTTTCGCTTTATTTTTGTAGACATGGACCTAAAGGACGGTATCTATAGGGATAAACAAGACTTTCTTAGACGCCTTCATAAAGAGCCCATAGAGCCCTCCTTCGTAGTCGACAGCGGTAACGGAATTCACGCCTACTACGCTATATCGGATCTCGATGCAATGAGCTTTCTAAGGTTTCAACGACGCCTATGCCGACTCTTTGACACCGATGAAATGGTGAGTAAAATCCATCAGCTTATGCGTGTGCCCAACACCTTTAATACGAAGAAAGAAGAAGATCAACCTAAGTGCTTACTCCTTGAAACTTCAGATAAATCGTACACTTGCGAAGAAATGGACAAACTCCTACCTATCATCACTATGGCTGATGAGACTTATTGTGTGGACCACTATAACAGGACTTACAGTATAAACCAGCCTGATATCAACGTAGACGAAAAGCTGCCAGTCAAATTCTCTCAGCTATTAGCCACAAACAAAGAAGTTAAAGCTATATGGGTGGGCGGCTTAGAGGACCGTAGTGGAGGAGACTTCAGACTAGCTCACATCATGTTAGCCTCCAACTTCACTAAAGCCGAAGCTAGATCAGTACTAGTCAACTGCGCAAAGGCTTTATCGCGCTCTCCAGTGCACCGTGTAGGCTATGCTGAGGGCATAGTGTCCAAAGTATGGGCATTTGAGCAAGATATCGTAGAAACGCCCTTTACGGACCTATCCTATACCGTTAGAGACATCCTAAGCAAGTCTCCTAACACGCTCAGAGGTACAAGGTTCCCTTGTTACTCCTACTTCGATAATACTGAGTATGGCTTTAGACTAGGACAGATCATAGGGCTTGTAGCTGGCTCAGGTGTAGGTAAGACAGCCGTAGCACTAAACATGTTCATGGGGTTTGTAACCAGTAACCCTGACTACATCCACCTATTCGTCCCCCTAGAGCAGCCAGCTAACGAGATAGCCGACCGCTGGAAGACCATGTGTGGTAAAAATACGGCCTTACACGACAAGGTGCACGTAATGAGCAACTACGGCCCTAATGGTGAGTTCCGACACTTATCGTTTAAAGAGATTAAAGATTATATCTTACGCTTTCAGACTCATACAAGACAAAAGGTCGGATGTGTAGTTATTGACCATATCGGCGCCCTAAAGAAGAAAGGCGCTAAAGCTGGAGAAGGACAGGATTTGATTGACATTTGTCATGAAATGAAAGCCTTTGCTGTAGAGACCAACACTCTACTTGTCATGCAATCACAAGCACCTAGGGATAAGGCTGGTATCGGCGACCTAGAGCTTGATAAATCAGCCGCTTACGGCACGGTGTTTTTTGAGAGTTACTGCGACTACCTGATAACGATGCACCAACCTCTAAAGCGCTGCTATAAAGAGGGCGCACCTACCGTAACAGCATTCAAGTTCTGTAAGATTAGGCATAAGAAACAAGGTGTTGACAAGATCCTAGAAGATGTATGCTACAAGATGTTGTTTGACCCAACGACCGAACGTTTAAGAGAAATGACTGACAACGAAGAAAAAGCCTTTACTTTTTATTTAAATAAAGCTACAAATATAAGAAAACAAGATCGAAAGACAGACTTAGTAGAATATGTGTCCGCTAAAGAGCAAGGAGTTACAAATGCCTAAGTCGGTATTACTACAAGGCGACTGCCTAGAAGTCCTAAAAGAGCTTCCTGACGATTCAGTTGACAGCTTAGTTTGTGATCCTCCAGCCGGAATAGCTTTTATGGGTAAAGCTTGGGACGAAGATAAAGGCGGCTCTAAGCAATGGATCGCATGGCTATCAAGCGTTATGGTTGAGGCTAAACGCGTCATGAAGCCCGGCGCTCACGGCTTCGTATGGGCTCTACCTCGTACTTCACATTGTACAGCGACAGCACTTGAAGATGCAGGGTTTGAGATTAGGGATGTAGTTACACATCTGTTTGGCTCAGGATTTCCTAAGTCGCATAATATCGAAAAAGCAACAAAAGATGAACGATTTAAAGGATTTGGAACCGCTCTTAAGCCCGCCTCAGAGCATTGGATTCTTGTGCGTAAGCCTTTGGAGAAAGGCTTAACTATTGCCGAGAACGTCTTAAAGCATGGAGCTGGTGGGATTAATATCGATGCAAGTCGGATCGGCACTGAAGAGAGAACTTACTCCATAAATGGTGCAACCAAAGGTGGAAATTTCGGTAATTATGCTAATCAGCCTGCATTAGAAAGAGATCACAAAACCGCTACAGGACGATTTCCCGCGAACTTAATTTTGAGTTGTTGCGGACAAGAGCCACATGATGAAAATTGTGCAGTCGCTGAGCTGGATAGGCAGAGCGGGGTGAGTAAGAGCGGCTCTGTGGGAATCCGAACATCTGATGGGTTCAATGCAAACTCATACGGCAAAGGTATGAGTATTAAAGCCGGTCAAGAGAACGGGGAATATGGAGACAAAGGAGGCGCGTCTCGATTCTTCTATGTAGCGAAGGCCTCCAAGCGCGAGAAGAACGCGGGGTGTTAGGGACTTGAAGAAAAACCTATGAACACTTATAATTTTAGTGAGGACGGTAGCATGCAAAGCAACGCTACGTCAAAAAACGGTAAACAAGAGAGGTTACCTAGAGCTAATCATCATCCAACAGTTAAGAGCCAAAAGCTCATGTCTTATCTAATCACTATGATCACGCCCCCAGAGGGCATAGTGCTTGACTGCTTTATGGGATCAGGATCTACAGGAGTTGCCGCTATCAACTCAGGCTTTAGGTTCATAGGCATTGAAAAAGAAACTGAGTACATGGCTATATGTGAGGCCAGAATTGCACATGCCGAGAAGGGAGAGACAGATGCAGACCTTAGTGACGATAAAGACGAAGAGTCAGCTGATTGAGCTTATAGACTATCTTGAGGATAAGGACTACATAGCGTTTGACACAGAGACCACAGGTATTGATAAAGACAGTAAAATCATAGGTATATCCGTCTGCGCCGAAGAAACTAAAGCTTTTTACGTTATGACAGCTTATTGGGACGTCAAAACTCAGAGTCTAATAACGTTAAATATGGATTCTATAGTAAAGCTTTTAGTAAAGTGCCTATCTACCAAAAAGCTCATAGGACACAATGCAATATTCGATTGCAAGATGATCCATAACAACTACGATACAGATCTGATGCCTAGCGTTCACACAGACACACTCATCCTAGGACAGCTCCTAAACGAAAACCGTAGAAATGGACTAAAGGAGTTGGGCTCAAGTCTATTCGGCGACGACGCTAAAAAAGAGCAAAATGAGATGAAAGAGAGTATTAAGGCCAACGGCGGTAGTCTCACCAAGAAGCTGTATGAGCTCTACAAAGGCGACGCTGACTTAATCGCTAAGTACGGCGCCAAAGACGCCCTCCTAACCTATAGGCTATTCCTGGTATTCGTAGAAGATCTATACGCCCAAGGCTTAGAGGACTTCTTCTATAAAGACGAATCAATGCCCCTTCTAAGGGGTCCTACCTACGACCTAAACACCACTGGCTTACGGTTTGACGCAGCTAAGCTTACCTTACTCAAGCAGGAGTTAGAGGCTGAATGCCTTGAGCTAAAGGCTTTTATTTACAAAGAAATAGAGCCCTTGGTAAAAGAGTTCTACCCGGCAACTACCAAGAAAAACGTCTTTAATATCAAGTCTAACCAGCAAATCGCCTGGCTTCTATTTCAGGTGATGAAGCTTGAGTTCGGACGACTTACAGACGCAGGTAAAAAGGTCTGCGATAAGCTAGGCATAAAGCTGCCATATGACGCCAAAGGCAAGAGAGCTTTCATAGAGGCTTGTACCGCTAACGGTATTGTATTCTACAAGTACACCTGCGTCGATAAGGAGTTTCTAGCTAAAATCTCAAAACGCTACAAGTGGGTAGACGCGCTCCTGAAGTACAGCAAAAACATGAAAATGCTAACGACCTACGTAGGAGGCATTGAGAGTAGGGCTAAGTACGGCATCATTAGCCCAAGCTTCTTGCAGCATGGCACGACGTCAGGTAGATACTCAAGTAGGGACCCCAATTTCCAAAACCTACCTAGGGACGACAAGCGTATTAAGTCCTGCATCATATCTAGACCTGGTAAAGTATTCGTAGGAGCCGACTACTCTCAGCTTGAGCCTAGGGTGTTTGCCTCAGTCTCTCAAGACCCAACTCTAATGGAGTGCTTCGCTAAAGGAGAGGACTTCTACTCAGTCGTAGGAGCGCCAATCTTCGGCATAACTGGTTGCAGCATGGTTAAGGACGATGAAAACTCATTTGCCAATAAACACAAAGACTTACGTAATATCGCTAAAGCCTTTGCCCTAGCGACACCTTACGGTACCAGCGCCTTTCAACAATCAGTAAAACTAGGCAAGCATAGGGATGAGTGCCAGACTATTATAGATAAGTACTTCGCCGCTTATCCTAGGGTTGAGCTAATGATGCTTGATTCCCACCAACAAGCCAAAGACAATGGTGTCGTACATAGCTTATATGGACGCCCTAGACGTATTCCTGAGGCCAAGAATATCCAAGCTATCTATAAGAACACGTCTCATTCAGAGCTGCCCTATTCAGCCAGGACTCTGCTTAACCTAGGGATGAACCATCGGGTACAGAGCAGTGCTGCAAGCATAGTTAATCGCGCCTCTATAGCTATATGGGAAGCTCTCAGATCTACAGGGATCGACGCTAAAGTAGTCCTGCAGGTCCACGATGAGCTGATTATCGAATGTAACCAAGAAGATAGCGACATGGTGTCAGATTTACTTAAACATTGCATGGAGAACACGACCAAGCTAATAGGTGTTGACTTAAAGGCTGAGCCTGTGATAGCGTCAAATCTAGGAGATCTAAAATAATGTACTACGTTCAAAACAACACCGTTATAGTCACTAAGCGTCTGTCAATCGAGGGATACAAGCTCCTAAAAAAGCTAGGGTACAAGATAAAGTTCATATTCTAAATTATTTTTAATAAATCTATTGACTTTACTCTTTTCATGTGTCATTCTGTACCCAGGAGACACTATGAAAGAGAAATTAGCACGTTTAGCAAGAAAAGTCCGAGCGTTATTCCCAAGCAAACTGCCTATGGGCATTGCTGAGTTTGACGCCTGGGCTGAGTCGTTTCACGACACTTACACCATGCCCACCGAGGACCGCCCATCAGTCAAGTACGCTCTAGCGACTATGATTATGCACGGCGGACCTACTACAGCTTATAAGAGTAAATTCTACTACTATTTAGCTTTAAGTGCCAGCGCCTCCAAGCAGGTTGCAGGACAAGTCTTTTACGTTATCAAAGAAGAGCAGAAAAAGAAAGCTGAAGCTAATGTCCAAGCGCCAAGCGGAACTTAAAAAACAACAAGATTTTTGGTACAAAAAGCTTAAAGATTCAGGTTTTGACGATATTGAGCAGGACGAAAACCTCCTTAAGCGTTGGGCTTCTAGCGCCTTCACTGGTAAAGTCAACGGCGCTAGGTACGACGAAAAAAAGTCAGCCATAGAGGCTACCGAAGAATATTACAGAATTGCCGGGCACTTTCTCTATGAACATAAATTCAGCTCAGCCTTTGAGCGAACTATCTGGGAAATGCACGCCGAGGGTAAAAGCTTACGTGACATCAGTAAAGCCTTACGTAACAGCATAAAGCTTATGAAAACTAATAAAGACAATATCAACCCTATTGTCAAAAAGCTATCTGAGATAATGCTTACAAAATACAAGAGAGATCAAGATGAATAAAGAAGAATTGGTATCAACTAGAGGCTATCTACCAGAGGATCGAAATTTCATCTTGTCTACCTTTCTAAGAGGTCTATACTACGGTGGGAGTGTCTTTTCAGACATGCCTAAGGCTTTATTCATGAACTCCTACCATCCCATAGTGGAACGTATATTAGACGCGAACGTCTTAGCTATCAGGGTCTCCTGCTTAAAAGACGATCCAAGTGTCATCCTAGGCTACTCGGTCCTAAACCAATCCGCCACAACCCTGCACTGGGTATTCGTCAAGAAAGCCTGGAGATCGATCGGCATAGCTAAAAGCCTAGTACCGTCAACTATTTCTACAGTTAGTCACTTGACAAAACCTGGTAAAAGTATTATAGTAGCTAAAGGATTGATCTTTAACCCGTTTTCTATCTAAGGAGATATATGAGAACCTCAGCCGAAATTAACCAAGAATATGTTAACCTAGCCACTAAGCTAGGTCATTTAGAACACACTCTAAGAATTATCCCAAATCAAATGAATGAGATCAGCACTAGAATGGCTGAGCTAAACAAAGAAGCTGCAGAAGCAGCTGAAAGAGAGAAACCAAATGTCCAAGCGTAAAGTAACCTTTGCTAAGCTGCATCAGCCCGCCTATGCCCCAGGCGTAGGTCAATTATCTGCCACATTCCCCTCAGCAGATAAGACCTTAACATCACTTGATATGTCAGTAGATTCAGTCGGTAACCTCGAGATGACCTTTCTTTACAAAGGTATCAAGAAGAACCTCCTTTTCACCGCTGCTAACGTACAGGTTATGGACCTAGCTCCTGAACCTTTGGTCATTGTAAAGCCTGAGTCTAAGAAATCAGCATGAAACGAACTGTAGGCGGCTACATCGACGAAAACGGCAGCTTCACACCTAAGCCTAAGGAGCCGGAAATAATGCCTCCGGCTCCTCTTACAGACACCTCTATCGACGATTTACTTAAAGCAGGGCTTCAGAACATACGCGGCGCTATGAGTGCCATTTCTTCTGAAATCAACATGAAAACGTTCGATCGCGAGACTATCCAAAACCTTAAAGACCTAATGCAGATGTTAAAAGATCTTAAGAAGGAAGAAAAAGACTTCTTAGATGATCTTACAGATGAGCAATTAGAAAAGCTAAGTAAAAAATGAGTATTACCTCCACTAAGGCAGTCCTAAAGGCTCAGAGCCGACGTAAGAAGGCAGCTGAGAGCGTGTTCGACGTTAGCACCTACCTATTCCCTGAGCAGCTGGCCTTTATCAAGGACCCGTCGCCCAACAAGCTAGCGGTGTGCTCGAGACGCTCAGGTAAGACTATTGCCTGTGCTGCAGACCTCATAGAGACAGCCCTAAATCATCCCAACACGGTGTCGATCTATATCACCTTAAGCCGCAACAACGCTAAGAAGATTATCTGGCGTGAGATCAAGAAGATCAACCGAGACTACAAGCTGGGAGGGCAAGAGAACCTATCCGAGCTCTCTATGACATTCCCCAACCACTCCATCATATATCTATCTGGCGCTAAAGACACTAACGAAATCGAAAAGTTTCGAGGTCTTGCAATCAAGAAAGTGTATATCGATGAAGCTCAATCCTTTAGAGAGTATATCAAAGACCTGATCGACGATGTCCTAGCCCCAGCCCTCATGGACTATGCCGGTACTCTAGTAATGATTGGTACTCCAGGACCCATCCCTACAGGCTACTTTCACGACGCTTCAACTGAGAAATCCAACTGGTCAAAACATGCCTGGACATTTTGGGATAACCCTTTCATCCTAGCCAAGTCAAAGATGACACACCAGCAGATGATTGATAGGGAGCTTAAGCGACGCGGCGTCAGTATTAACGACCCCTCTATCCAACGTGAGTGGTTCGGTAAATGGGTGCTTGATTCTGACTCCTTGTTACTTCACTATGATTCTAGCAAAAACCATTATACGGCTCTGCCTAACATTATCCCCAAAAAGTACGCCTATATCATGGGGATCGACTTAGGATTTGACGACGCTGACGCTATAGCAGTGCTGGCCTATGAGGACAACAGCCCCAATACCTACCTGGTAGAGGAGAAGGTCGTCGCTCAACAAGGCTTAACTGAATTAGTTGATCAAATACAGCTTCTAAGATCTAAATATGACATCTCTAAAATTGTCATTGACCAAGGCGGATTGGGTAAGAAGCTAGCTGAAGAGATGCGCAGGCGCCACAGTATTCCAGTTGAGCCAGCTGATAAAGCTCGTAAGATGGAGCATATAGCGTTCTTAAACGACCATCTACGCACTGGACGCTTTAAGGCTAAAGGAGCCTCTAAGTTCGCCCAAGACAGTTATCTAGTTGAAATTGATAGAGATAAGAGTACGCCCGATAAAATTAAGGTGTCAGACAAGTACCACTCAGACATCATAGACGCGGTGCTGTACGCTTTTGTAGCGTCTCCAGCGTTCTCTTATGTAGCGCCTATTAAAGGTCCAGAGTATGGCTCTAAGGCTTGGGCTGACCTGCAAGAAACAACAATGTTTGACAATGCTGTGGAGCACTTTCAGAACCAAGCAGAGCTAGAGGGCGGCAGATGGTCAGAAAACAGCGCAACGGATATGTTCGCCGACCTGTATGAGAAGATGAAAACCCGATGATGTATATCGAAGTTACTGTAGTTTATCCTGTAACACTAAGACTCCTGCAGTGAGAGCTGCCAAGAAAATACCAGCTATTAGGTTCAAGGTGCTATCAAAGGAAAGACCCATAGCGACGTTCAATACGCTGCAGACTAAGTTAAAGATAACGTGACGTTTAGTAATCAGTTTAGTTTTCATTCTTATACAGTACTACTTTTCAGTACTTTCGTCAAACGTAAAATTACGTAAAAATATTCAAATAATTACATAAAATTATCAAATAGTGCCACATACTGTCACTTTTCGACAGTATTAGACTGTAAAACAACCGTAACAGGAGTTTTTCAATGCCTTTACCCTTCCTTACCAAACATAAACGACAAGATGCTGGAACTGCAGTAGAATACAGAAATCCAGACAGTGAGCCAGAAGCTGGAGATGAGGGTATGGAGGCCTGCGCTAAGGACGTCCTAGACGCCGTTAACGCCAATGACTTCAAACGTTTAAGTAAAGCGCTTCATGCTGCTTTTCAAGTATACGACGCCGCTCCTCACGACGAATATGATCACGAGAGCGAAGAAAAGGAAACAGAATAATGGCCATGAACTCATCCAGTGAAGTTTTTAACGGACTTGGAACCTTTAACATCGGGGTTCCAAATGCTGGCACCTACTCTCTGCTCGGTGTCATTGACTTACCGATGCTGAGCCAAGGCTCTTCAGCTAATTCCCAAGTAGTTGTAACCATATCAATTAACAGCGGCAGTACGATATACACAGGGGCGGCAGGAGCTAAGGGCTTCGCGATATCCCCTCTGGTAATCGCATCAGCCAATTCCCTCATAAATCTAACTCTCTCCTCATCTGCTCCTGTAGATCAAGGATTGAACCTAATTAAGACTACTGCTCAAGTCTCGGAGCTAACCTAATATGACTTTCGAACCAGCTAACATAACCGTAAATGGACTTGGTACTTTTAGTTTTCAAGTTGTAACTACTGGAGCTAAGACACTAAAAGGTAAGATCGCCCTCCCAAACCTCATCGAAGGTGCTCCTGCTAATTCTCAGGTAGTTGTTACTATCAACCTAAACGGTGGATCAGCTATCTACACGGGTGCCCCAGGCTTAGAGGGTTTTGACTCAGGCGGATATGCCAACGCTGGAGACGTGTTCAACGTTATCCTCAGCTCCTCTCTACCACAAGATCAACAATTACTCGGTGTAAAAAGCACCATTTCATTCTATTAATCAAGGAAATCAATAAGTTATGCCACTAATTCAAGGTAAGTCAAAGAAAGCTGTTAGCGAAAATATCAAAACTGAAATGGGAGCAGGTAAGCCTCAAAAGCAATCCATTGCTATCGCTCTCTCAGTACAACGTAAAAACAAGCCTAAGAAATCAGGGCTTGACGACGCTATGCACGCCCACAAGGCTCAAGGCGGCTTAATCGAAGCCACTCATGAGAAACGCGCCAATGCCTATGCCCAAGGCGGTACGGTTGAAGCTCCTAAAGAGCGTATGATCAATATCGACAACGAGCAAGCTCCAATGCGTAACCACGGCGCTCACGGACAAGACCTTGACGCTAGAAGCGAAGGCATGAGCGGTATTGACGGCTCTATGGACGAACGCGAAATGGGCATGGCCCACAGGCATAAGCTTAGCGACGGCAGTGAGATCGATCTTCGTAAAGAAGGATTGACTCGAATCGACGACGCTATGGACAGTCGTGAGATGGAAATGGCTCATCCTCCTATCGGCAGCCATATGCAACCTACTGCTAATAACGAACAGCGCGCTAATGCCTATGCCCAAGGCGGATCTGTCTCAGATCAAATTATGCGTAGGAAAAAGATGTACGCTGAAGGCGGAGAAGTAGATCTATCTGAAAACGCAGACGAAGAGCCAAATCATGAAGATGACCTCAGCTTCAACGCTCTCAAAAAAGAAAACTACTCTGAAACTCCAGGCTTAGACGATCTTGACTACGACACCGACCGCTCAGTAGGCCACGATCTACCTGATGAAGATGAGAACTCTGGCAGCATTGCAGACCGAATTAGACGTAAAGCTAAAAAATAGCTTGAAAGGCTACTCACATGACACCGAAAGAGTTGAAAAAACTGGCTTCGGCTTGCCGAGCAGCTGGTATACTAACATTTAAAAATTCTGAAGTCGAGTTCACTCTAAGCGAGCAAGCTCCTCCTAAACTTAACAAAAACACTCAGAAGTCATCTTCGAGTGTTTCTGATAAAGACGAAGACTTCACAACCGAGACGCTTACCGATGAGCAAATGCTCTTCTATAGCACCGTGCAACTTCCTGAAGATGCAATTGGGAGCAGCTAATGAAAGTTTCAGCAACACCAGCGACGAAATCAATCACCTTTAAGACTAGGGGCGTCGACGACCAAAAGCAAATCTACAAGTGGTGGACGGCGGAGAGCGATAAAGACCTTTGTGGTCAACTACTTAGCACTGTAGCCTTCTTAAAGGAATCTCAGCAATACCGACAACGTCAAGCCGCTATCTATGCAAGACTATACGGCAATATGTCGTTGTTCAGCTTCATTGGCTCCAACATATCCAAGATGGACCAATCCAACGGTCTACCAGCTGACAGACCTACCTTTAACCTTATCCAATCCGCCGCAGATACCTTAATTTCTAGGATATCCCAGTCAAGACCTGCGCCGGTGTTTTTGACTGACAACTCAGACTACAAGGAACGTAGACTAGCTAAACAACTAAATAACTTTATCCTAGGTGAGTTCTACCAGACTAAAGCTTACGACAAGGCGTCCATTATGCTGAGAGATGCCTTAGTCATGGGAACAGGTATTCTTAAGGTTTATGAGACCCAAGATCAAAAAGTAGGCTTAGAGCGAAAGCTATTAACCGAACTCCTAACCGACCCAAATGAGTCCATCTACGGTGAGCCAAGATCTCTATATGAGATCAAGCTAATCGACCGAGATGTCCTCATGAGCCTAAACCCTAAGTTCAAAAAGACTATTGAGCAGGCCGCTAATGCCTATCCTGACAACTCAGCTGACAGCTCCAAGACTGTCTCAGACTTAGTCATGGTGGTAGAGGGTTGGCACTTAAAGAGTGGTAAAGAAGCTAAGGACGGTCGCCACACCATCGCTTGCTCTGCAGGCGTCATCCTAGACGAAGAGTTTACTAAAGACGATTTCCCATTCGTATTCCTCCATTACTCTCCACGCCTATTAGGCTTTTGGTCCCAAGGACTAGCTGAACAGCTTATGGGTACACAGCTTGAGATCAACTCACTCCTATTCACTATCAGCCGAGCTATCAAGTTAATCGGTGTACCTAGAATCTTCGTAGAAGAGGGTTCCAAGGTCATGGGAACTAGCTTTAACAACGACGTCGGTAGCATTATCAAGTACAGAGGCACTAAGCCGCTTTACGAGGTAGCTCCTTGTGTCCCTCAAGAGATGTATGCTCAGCTAGACCGTCTTATCGAACGAGGCTATCAGCAATGCGGTGTGTCTGCAATGCAAGCTTCAAGCGAAAAGCCAGCTGGACTTAACTCAGGCGAAGCTATTAGATCTTACGATGACATCTCAACCGATCGTATGGCTGCTTTCTCTAAACAATATGACAACGTATTTGTAAATCTTGCCTATAAAGTCACAGACTTAGCTAAGGATATCGCAGAAGAGACAGGGTCTTATCAGACTATTTATCCCAATAAGGACGGCACTAAAGAGATCGACCTACCTAAAATGGCTTTAATCACAGAAGATCCATTTGTCATCCAATGCTTCAACATGTCCTCTCTACCTAAAGACCCATCAGGTCGTATGCAAAAGGTGACAGAGATGATCCAGGCTGGAATGATCACGGTAAAAGAAGGACGACGACTCCTTGACTACCCTGATATCGAACAGATGGAGAAGCTTGCAAATGCCTCAGAAGAGCGTATATTTCAGATCCTTGACATGATAGTCGAAGATGGTAAATACACTCCTCCTGACCCCTTTATGGACCTACAGCTGGCTAATGACCTATGTGTCCAGTACTACAACCTGTACTCAAGCGCTAAGCTAGAAGAGAGCCGATGTCAGATGCTTCGGGACTTCTTCAGTCAAGTCCAAACGTTAGTGCAAGGCTCTCAGCCTCCTGCTCCTCCAATGGCAGCACCTCCAGGTGGAGCACCGGGCGGACAGCCTAATGCTGCACCTCAAACCCTACCACAAAGCCCTCTCATCCCGAACGGTAACCCTGCAGGAGCCATGTAGACGTGTACTTCAGAGTCAACGGTAAGACCTATTGCAAGGAATGTGATGGTCTTACCACCATTCAAAAAGGCTTTAACGCCAAAGACTATAAATCAATGATAAGAATGATGTTTTTCATCATGCTTCTCATGACCATAGAGATAGTTCATCTCTATTCCCTCAAGTAGTTACAAACAAAACCAACGCCTTTGACTAGGTGTTTATAGTAATTAGCCAATAGGAGACAATATGCAAATCGAACTTAAAGCAGGTCCGACCCTTACCCAACCAACAGGTGCCACATCTGAAGCCGCTCAATCAGCCCGTGAAAAGGCCATTAGCCGCCTCATGCAAGGGACTTCAAGCCCTGCCCAAGCCGCCCCAAGCGCAGACCAACAGTCATCCGCTCTCAGACAGCCTACAGAGGCCCCTAGACAAGAAAACAGTGTTGAAGCTCCAATAGACGCCCCTGCAGAAACAAAGGCGCCAGAAGAGCCTATCTCGTCCCAATACGCAGTGCTTGCTCGCAAGGAAAAGGCACTTCGCGCAAGAGACGCCCAGCTAAGAGCTAGGGAAGAAGCTTTAAAGGCAGCACAAGCGCCTAAAGCTCCTGAGAGGCCCGCTTTCGACGAATCGAAGTATATCTCTAAAGATAAGCTTCAGTCGGACCTATTCGGGACACTAGCAGAGCTCGGTCTATCGTACGATCAAATCTCTGCTCAAGCAACTAACGCTCCTACTCCAGATCAAATCGAATTACGCAATACAATTAAATCACTTGAGAGCAGACTTGACGCGTTAAAAGGTGACCAAGACCAATTTAAAAAGTCATCTGAAGAACAGCAACAGCAATCGTATAAACAAGCTGTAAGCCAAATTCGTTTAGAGACTAGCACTTTAGTCAAAAACAACGATGCTTATGAGACAATCCGAGAGACCAACTCTACGGACGATGTTGTTGAATTAATTGAAAAAACTTTCGCAACGGACGGTGTACTTCTTACAGTCGAAGAAGCCGCCCAACAAGTTGAGGACTACTTAGTCGAGGAAGCACTTAAAATCGCTCGAATTCGTAAGATCCAACAAAGACTTAACGTAGCACCTCCTGCATCAGCTACGACGCCCCCACAGAAGCAGACTGGTAACCCTCAGCAGCCACAACTAAAAACCTTGACTAATGCAATCGCCTCACCTGGGAAGTTGACAGCCAGACAGAGAGCGGAATTAGCCTTCAGGGGAGAACTCAAAAAAGCTTAATCAAATTAACGGTAAGCTGTAACCTAACGTAACATGGTGTTATGTAAGTCTATAAGCTACCAAACTATAAAAGGTCTAGGGACATTGTGTACTAATCTACACCATCACCGAAGCCTAAAGGAATGAACATGGCAGCAGTATTCGCTAATTCAAGCAACCAAGTTGCAGCACTAAAAGAACTTTACACGGACGATAAGGATTACATGAAGGATCTAGTTTACAAGGAAAACCCTTTCCTTGCTCTAGTACCTAAGAACGAGAGCCCAGACGGGTTTGCTGGTAAGTATATCCCAGTCCCTCTCGAATATGGAACTCCACAAGGACGTTCCCATAGCTTCGCTAACGCTCAGAGCCAACAGACGGCTTCTAGCCTTGCAAGCTTCTTCGTCTACGTTATCCAAGACTACCAATTGGTCACCATCACCAACCTCCTGATGGAACAGACGAAAACGTCAGCTGGCGCTTTCATCGATGCTGCAAAGCTTCAGATGGACGGCGGCTTCAGAAACATCACCAACAACATCGCTTTTGAGTTGTTCGGATCAGGAACTGCTACCCGCGGTATCTCCAGCGCTGCTTCAAGCCAAGCTGGAACGACTGTAGGCGGAACCGTATTGCCTCTTACGAACGCACAACAAATCGTTGCTTTCGAAGTTGGCATGTTGTTGGTTGCATCTGCAACTGACGGCGGCGCTCCAAGCACTGACACCGTAACAATCACTTCAGTTGACCGCGCTAACGGCATTGTGTCCGGTACCGCTTCGGCTGCAACGTTGTCTGCTAACTGGGCTATCGGAACAGGCTCTGCCTTTCTGACTATCTCAGGTGACTTGCCAAGCACCGGCGCTTCAAGCACTGCATCATTCCAGGCTCTGTCTGGACTTGCAGCTTGGATCCCAGCCGCTTCTCCAGGTGCAGCTGACAACTTCTGGGGCGTTAATCGCTCTGCAGATCCTACTCGTTTGGCTGGTTTGCGCTATAACGCTCAAGCTTACACCATCGAAGAGGGTATGACCAATGCTCTTGCATTCGGTAATCGTGAAGGCGCTAAGTTCGACCTTTGCATCATGGACTTCGCTTCGTACGCTGCTCTTGTGAACAGCCTTGGAGCTAAGGTTCAGTACGTTCAAGTTAAGCACGATGAAGTTGAAGTAGCTTTCGAAGGTATTTCCTTCCAGAGCGCTTACGGCCGAATCACCGTTTTGGCTGACCGTTCTTGCCCTCCTCAATCCGCTTACTGCTTGACGATGTCCACTTGGAAACTTCGTTCACTCGGTAAGGTCCCACACATCCTCACTTATGGCATGGAGGGGTTAGAAGGCCTTCGCGTAGGAAATGCGGATGCTCTTGAGATCAGAATTGGTTACTATGGCAATTTGATATGTTCAGCTCCAGGCTGGAATATGATAGTACAATTAAGTGCTTAGGTCTCTTTGTTAAGATAAAACTTTAAGTTTATAGCCCTAGGTCAAAAGCCTAGGGCTTTTTTAGATCTAAATGTTTACATATAGAATGCAGGGGTACTATAATATTAGTTTAGAAGAATACACGTTGACATTCGTGCTTAATATGGTAGATTAGTATTAAGGAGATTGAAAAATGATAATTTATAAGATAACAAACAAACTAAGCGGTAAGATGTATATAGGACAGACTGTACAGAAGTTATCCGATCGATGGAGTGACCACTCAAGACCTTATTCAGGTCAACATGCCCATAAGTCAGCAATATCATCAGCCATAAAGCTTTATGGCAAAGAAAACTTCACTATTGAGCAAATTGACTCAGCTCAGACGGTCGAAGAATTGAATATCAAAGAGATCACCTATATAAAAGCCTTGAATACCCTATCACCTAATGGCTACAACCTAGAATTAGGCGGCGACAGTAAGAGATGCCATGAGGAGACCAAGGTTAAGATCAGCCAGACGCTCAAAGGTCGTCCTATCAAGAACCGTATGAATGGCGCCCCTAAAGGTCGCCCTGTCTCAGAAGCGCGTAGAGCGATGATCAGTGAGACTATGACTGGACAGCCCCAACCTTGGAAATATAAGGCCGTAGTCGACTCTAATGGCGTTGTATATGAGTCTGTGAACGCCTGTGCTAAAATCTTAGGCGTCAATCGAGTAACTATCTCAGGTCTGATTAAATCAGGTAAAGCCGGACGATTAGGCTTGACCTTTAAGTTCATTTAACATAATATATCCCTAAGGAGTCTATATGACAAATGATCACGATGAGTCTGAATGTCCTCATATCCATGAGATGTTCTCTTACACCACTATGGTTGTAGCTAATAACAAAGGTTCTGCAGAACTTTTCAAGTGGTATAACAAGGTGTTCGTAAAGCAGAATCCAGGTGCCAATGATTTCGAACTTGAGTTTAAACCTGGTTTAGAAGAAGGTGAGATAGTTTTGGAGATTGTAGCGATGAACCCTATGTTCAATGTCGAAGCTTTATTGACTCTATTTACTGCTTATCAAGCAACCAAGAATCTCCCAAAGACTAAAGGCAAGAACGCCGCTTTGATGAATTGATATGACCTATAAAGATGTACTTTTCTTAACAATCCTAATGCTATGGACCGGGTTTGCAGCTAGGTACTACTCCTACGATGAGACTGAAAAACGTTTGGTTCGGGAAGCGGCTAAGAGTAAAGCTAAAGCCCGAGCACATCTAAAGGTGATTAAATGAATAGTACTAAGATATTTCAAGTTGTGCCAGGATCTAAATACTACTGTTTTGTTGTAAACTTTGAACTCACAACAGAAGAGCGTCCTAAGCCAGTCATGTTCAATTTTCATGAGGATGATCCTACGCTTACAAATTTGGGCGGAATAAACCTAAAATACTTGATAGAAGAGTATAAAAGAATCCGCGCACTTAAAGGTGATTAAATGAATAACTGGGATGAGCAGTATAAGCTACTAGTAGAGGCATATATTAAACACGTACAAGAAGTTTTTGAAAAAGGAGTTTTTGGAGACACTACGAACGAGTCGAAACAGCCGGAATGTGAATGTGGTAAAGAGAAGCACGGTTTCGCTAACCATTCCCGATGGTGCCCTAAACATGAATAGACTAGACGCCTCAGCCTATCGCCTTTGTATTCCATTCGTTGAGTATCTGACGAAGGACAAAACCCCAACTGAACGCCTTGAATTCATTGGGAATGTCGCTATAGCTTGTTGCTGCCACATAGTGATTGTAGGTCACTACTACGCTGAGCTGTATGGCTATACGCCTGAGATTAAAGCTAAGATAGCTAGGGACATGTTATTCTATCATATAGACGAAGTCATAGGACTAAAGGAGATTACATGATACTGGGTATTATAGGCACGGTTATAGGTGTATATGGGACCATTTTCTGCCCACATAAAGAGCTTAGGGCTCTGTATTTACTAACAACTATATGTAATATATTATTTGTAGCAAAGGGGATTGTATGAGCTTAGCACTTGATATTGTACCTTATATTGACGGTAACGGCTTAGTAGCGCCAAACTTAGTGCCTAAAGGCGTTATGAGAGGCTCTGATAATGGCCCTCTGTTTGACAGCATCTACGCTATCTTACAGCGCAGGGAAGACCCAGCCGTCTATAAAGCCTTTGACTATAACGTTATAATCAATAGGTGCGTTGGAGCTGACGGTGAGTTGCATAGAGCACCGGATGACACTTCGCCGGATGAGATTGACGACTACCTTGGAGTGCTTGCAGGATATGCAGAGTTTGGCCTTAAGCCAAGCTTTAAGCTTCCCTTTAGACTATGGAGGTTCCCTCAGCTAGTGTTCGCTTATGGCCTATCCAAAGGTGTCCCAAGCCTGTGTATGCCTATCCTATCCCATATAAATGCTTTAGTTATAGTGACGTCTTGCCTAACCGCTCCAGCTTCAGACTCAGGCTCAAGACAGCTTAACTGGGTATTGATCCAAGCGACTAAGAAATCTCTTATGGCTCAGTTCGCTGGCTATATCTGGAACCTACGCCAGAGGCTGGTATATAAGAGCCCTATGCCTATGAAGTCAGTCGCCGCTCTGTATTACCAAGCCGGACATCCACTCGTTGACGCCTTTGGGAGGTACACATGAACTGTAAGACTTGTGGTAAAGCATTAGTTAAAGACTTGATTTTATTGATCTATAGCTGTAAAAAATGCAAGTCAAAAATAATCCTTGCAAAGAGATAAGACTTAGGTTAGTCTCTAATTAAGGGAGATAACATGAACAACACTCAAACAGGTAATTGTGCTCATTGTACTAGGACTGGCGTAGATGTAATGCAGTTGACTTTTCGCGGTCGACCTATCTGCCTCCAATGCATTCAGCTCCAAGACGAAGCTCACGATGACTACGATGACCGCGATGCGACTGACTACGATGAAGAAAGTACGTACGATCCTCACGACGGCGAAAACGACTGGGGTCTATAATTTTATAAGTTTGAGCAGCGGCGTGGAAAGCTGTGGGAGCGGAGGCGTACGGATTAACTAGGAAGTCCAGCCGGAACCACTGGAGACACGCGACTGAATACCACAGAAAACTGGATAGTCGGTAATGGTCAGCCCAGATAGTAGGAGTAGCGCCCTACCTGCTCAATGTTTTTAATAAGGAGTAACTATGTTATATCAAGTAGGCGATAAGCTGGTATTGTGTGGAATTGAAGCCAAGGTAGTTCTAGTCAACGCTAAGGGATCTGCATATCTAACTCCTGAAGCTGAGGGTGAAGATTACAACAACCAAAAGACTTTACTCGGATTGGTATTTGCTGTAGTAGACTCTAGAGGCAAAGACGCTTTAGGCAATAAGGTTGTATGCGTAAATAACGTAAGCTGTGGAGCTGTATAATGCATCACATACATTTTACATGCACCTATTGCAACCATAAGTGGGAATCTCAGATCTATAGCAAGATGGGCATTGACAGCACTAAATGCCCCAAGTGTAAGGACAGCAACTTAGAAGTTAGAGACGCTAAGTCACGCACTATAGATACTTACGCTGGAGCACCTCCATTTGCCTCTAAAGACGACACAATGGACTTAGAAGAAGCTTTTAAGTATTTTACTGAGTCTTCAGATTAAGCTTGTATTCAGTCTAAGGCTACAGTAAGGTCTTATTAAGGGAGTGACCATGACAATAAACGTATCAGATAAGCTAAGTGATCTTACAGGCGTAGGAGTTGAGTACCTAACCGATAAGAACGGCGACGTACTAGCCTCCTTCTATAACGGTAACTTTCAAAGAGCGGCTGTAAATGCCAATAGCGATGAAGTAACTATCGCAACGATTAAGGAGTAATTATGAAGTATAAACTATGGCTTGTATACGAAAAAGATGAAACTAAATACTATGTTGTCAACCAAACCTTAAGGACTATTCAGTCCTCATGGAAGTCTTTTGACATCGCCGCCTCAGTCGTAAGAGACCTAAATCGTTACGAAACTGAGCTTAAAAACGCCGCTGAGTAGACTGTAAAACAGGGATAGAGATGAAGATAGCCTTTACCTCTTCCCTGTTATAGCCTTGAATATACCAGGTGATCCGGTGCTTTATGCTTCCGGCATATCAAGGTAAACAAAGGTTATCTCATGGCAAATCGTAACTTCGCTAACTCTCGTATCTATACCGGGCATGTAATGCCTGTCCTCCTCGACTGTAACTTCGTTGTAGACTCTACAAACGGAAATGGTCTTGGAATTCGCAGTCTTAAGGGTCCTTACGTTCAAAACGTATTCATGCACACAAGTGCATCTCCAGGAGCTGGGAACCCAAATCCTCAGTCTTTAAACACTCCTGTAATCAATCCAAATCCAGCATCTGGAACGATCATCGTACAATTTCAGGACAACTATAGCCGCATCTACACGGGCGGGAACTCTATCGTCTCTCCTTTGTCCGGCACTCCTCTTCAGATCGACAACTCAAGCCTAACCGCTGGAGTTGCTTATGTTATCACGACTTTAGGCAATGCTACAGCCGCTCAATGGCATTCTATTGGACTCCCATTAGGCGTCGCTCCTGCTATTGGAGCAGCTTTCATCGCATCTAGCGTAGGCGCTGGACCTGGAACCTCCACTTCACGTGTTATGGCTACTGCAGCTGCCGGTTCCGCTGTTATGTCAATCGAAACGGTTGGCGACAGTAACCAAGCTCTTGCACCTGCTCCAGGAGCTGGACAAGGCTTCGGCGCTCAGCTTATCCTCCAAGCCAGAAACGTATCTGGGGCTATTGCTGCTCCAGTTAACGGATCTGTCATCAGTCTTAGCTTCTTGCTCAGTAACAGCTCAGTGCTAGTACAGGGCGAGTAATCATATTTGACTGCAGTACAAGGCTAAATACCTTATCTAGTAGTCGCTCTAAGGGCAGAGTAAGGCCCTGGGACATGCGATTTGTCCCCCACTTTTAGGAGATTACCTTGGCTATAGCTGGAATTCCAACTAACTTTACTCTCCAAACAGGAAATCAACAAAATTACTTGTTATGGGACCTTACCGTAGGAGCTACTTCTTATAGCGTACAGCGGTCCATCGATGGAGTAAACTATACTACTTTAGCCACTCCGACCTCATTCCAGTATTTAGATGTAGCCGTGACTATAGGCCAGCAATATTGGTATCAAGTTGCCAGCGTCAACATATCTGGAACCTCACCTTATTGCTCACCTCTATCCATTATACCAGCTCCAACGGCTGAGATGTCATTAGCTCAGCTTCGCCTGACAGCGCAACAGAAGGCTGATAGGGTGAACTCTGACTTCGTCACTACCCCTGAGTGGAATACGTTCATAAACCTAGCTGCATACGAGCTCTATGACCTCCTAATAGACGTTTACGAAGACTATTCCATCGCTCCTCCTATCCACTTCAGTGTAAACGGCTCTCAGTCCTCATATCCATTACCAGACGGTACAATCGTATTTCAGAACCAAGCTAATGCTAACGTAGTAGCACCTCCATTCTATAAGCTAATGGGCGTTGACTTAGCTCTAAATACAGCTAACAATGCATATGTAACAGTTGATAAGTTCAACTTCATGGATCGTAACCGTTATATCTACCCAAACTCGGCATCCACGATCTATGGTGTCTTCAACCTCCAATACAGGGTGATGGGCAACCAACTCCTATTCATCCCCACTCCAAGCGCTAACCAGATCATCCAGATATGGTATATCCCACGACTACCTCAGCTCCTACAAGAGACGGACTTAACGACTTTAGGTGTAAGCGGTTGGCTTGAGTATGTTATCGTTAGAGCTGCTAAGTATGCGTTAGATAAGGAAGAGTCCGATACTACAAAGCTTGACCAAGAGCTAGCTTATATCAAGCTTAGAGTTGAAGAAGCTGCATCTAATCGTGATGCCGGTAGACCCGATAGTGTTACCGACATCCGCTCTACAGGTATGTGGGGCAGTAACTCAGGTGGTTATGGCGGTAGCGGACCAATGGGAGGTTATTAGCCGTGGCCTTACCAGTCTTTCAAACTGATATCAGAGAGTTGTCTCAGATGCAAACGAACTGGACTAGTCAGCTAAACCCTGTACTCAGCTCTCCTACGCTTGCTCCATCTCTACTTAAAGGCATAAAGATTGTACCAGGTGTCAACGTTATCAACCACAAGCTTGGAAAAACCCAACAAGGTTGGTATGTTGCTGATATAGATGCTGTAATTACACTATATCGCTCAGCACCACTTAACGATTTAACTTTAGCACTAACCTCTAATGGAAATGCTATAATCACTCTGGCGGTATTCTAATGCCTAATTTTATTGTCTCTCCTAACATGAACCTACCCATCCCAGTGGTAGGACTCGATCCAGGTCCAGACTACGCAAACAACGTCAACTCCTCTCTAAGTGCCATTGACTCTCACTCTCATACAACTGGCTCAGGCGTCCTAATCGTACCTGCCGCTATCAATATTAACTCAGACTTAACATTTAACGACAACAACGCTACCGGCATGAGAAGCGTTAGGTACGTAGATCAAATCACTCCTTTCTCCTTACCAGCTGACATCAGAGCGACATACGTTGTAGGTCCTGATCTCTATTATAGCGATGGTGCTGGCAATCAGATCCGCATCACTAACAGCGGATCAGTTGCAGGACCCTTTGGGACTATCACAGGTCTACCTAGCGGTACAGCCTCAGCTTCATATGCAGCTGGTGTATTCGTATTCCAAGCTGCAACTAATACAGCTGCGAACATTGACGCTGGCTCTTATATCTTTAGAAACAACACTCCTGGATCCTTTGGCTTAACCTTAGAGCCTCCAAGCGCTATGGGCGCTGACTATACAGTCACTCTACCTCCTCCTAATAGCTTAGGCCAAGTAGGTGTATTAACCTACGACACTAGCAACAACATCGGTAGCGTAACGTTTGACGCTGTAGGCCAAGGCATGACCTCAGTAGGTGCAGACGCTATAGCTATCTCTATGGGCGCTACAGGGGCTAACTCTATAGCATCTGAGATGACAGCTTCAGGTGCTGATGCTATCGCGGCCACCATGGATGCCACAGGAGCTAATAGTATAGTATCTAAGTTTACCACTATACCCTCCACTCAAGCTGACATAGTCGCAGACAACATGAGCCAGACAGGCGCTACTCACATCTTAGACACAGCAACTAGGGTGTTTGCTAGTCCAACTGGCAGCGTCGGTAACATCGTAGGCAGCGGTCAAATTCCCAACTCAAATACCACGAGCGCAAGTTACGTCACTTTATCTGGATCAGGGTTGGTTATATCTAACTCAGGTCGTCCCATTCAGCTTATGCTAACAGCCTCACCTAACGGTGGCCCATCATTCATTGGTGGAGGAGCCGGGCAAATAAGAATTCATAATGACACGACTGGTACCTCCTTTGAATGGACCGTTGTACCTAACTCTCAGTCCATACCTACAAATTTTGTATGTATCGACACAGGGGTAGGTGTTGGAACCTATAGCTATAGCGTGAGTGCAAGACAAACAGTCTCAGCTATAACAACGACTTCAGCTGAACTATTTGCTTTCGAGATTCACTAATGCTTAATAAGCAACCGCTAGACATCAGCTTCGCTCAAGGCTTAGATCTTAAGACAGATCCATTTCGGGTCTCTCCAGGTAAGTTCCTATCCTTACAGAACTCAGTCTTTGATAAGGCTGGGAGACTGACTAAACGTAACGGCTATGGCGCTCTACCTGCACTGCCGGACTCCTCTTCTAAGTTCGTAACCACGTTCAATGGTAACCTAACAGCTATAGGGACAAGCCTAAATGCTTTAACTATAGGTGACAGCCAATGGGTCAACAAGGGCACTGTAGAGCCTGTGTCCTTAAATACACTCCCACTCATACGCTCCAACACCAATCAGAGCCAAGCTGACTCAGCTGTAAGCCCTAAAGGCGACATCTGTACTGTATACACCGATAACGTCCCTGTCTCAGGCACTAATGTTGCAGAATATAAGTATGTCGTCGCTGATGCAGTGACTGGACAGAACATCATACCTCCAACACTATTAGCCACTAATGGCTCTACAGTTGGCACTCCTCGAGTATATCTTCTAAACAACCACTTCATCATCATATACACAGCAACTGTAGGCTCCAACTCAAACTTAGAGTATATAGCTATAAGTACAGGTAATCCTACTTCAGTTACTGCCCCAGTAACTATAGCCTCAACCTACGAAGCTACCTCTCAGCTTGCCTTTGACGCCCTACCAGTGAATAGTAACCTCTATGTAGCTTATAGCTCTCTCTCAGGCGGACAAAAGGTCGTAGTGACTTACATTAGACCAGTCCTAGGTCCTCCAGTCTTTGCGTCTACATACGTAGGCCAAAAGGGAGACACATTCAGTTTAACAGCTGATCTAACAGACTCAGCCAACCCTATCATATACGTCTCCTACTACAACATCACTGGTATGAACGGGCACACCCTTGCCGTCGATAAGAACCTAGGACCTATCTTAGCGCCCACTTTAACCATGCCTACGGCTGGAGTGCTGAACATCGCAAGTACCGCTCAGAATGGTGTCTGTACGATCTTTACAGAGGTGGCTAACAACTATGGATATGACAGTAGTATTCCCACTCACTATATCAACATCACTAAGGTAACTCAGCTAGGAGTTGTAACAGGTGCGACGGTTGTCTCTAGGTCTGTAGGACTTGCTTCTAAAGCTATATTGTTAAGCGGCGTGTCATACTTCTTAACAATCTACTATTCAGTCTTTCAGCCAACGTACTTCCTCATGGACCAATTCGGACACGTTATAGCTAAGCTTGCGTATTCTAATGCAGGTACGTATTATACGACAGGTCTACCCACCCTAAACCTTAATAACAACATAGCTCAGGTCTCTTACCTAATCAAAGATCTCCTCCAAGCTGTCAATAAGAATCAAGGTATATCTAGTCCAGAAGGCGTATACGCTCAGACAGGTATTAACTTAGCCTCATTCAATATGGACGTTAAGTCCATCACTACATCCGAGATTGGCACCAACTTAAACATAAGCGGTGGATTTGTAACAGCTTATGATGGATACTCTCCAGTTGAGCAGGGCTTTTTCGTATGGCCAGACAACGTTGAGGCGACAACTTCAACCTCAGGTGGCTCTATTCCAGCTGACACCTACTTCTACCAGTTCACATACGAATGGTCTGATAACCAAGGTAATATCTTTAGGTCTGCTCCCTCCATCCCAATTAAGGTGATAACTACAGGATCTACGAGCTCTACTACTCTTTTTGTACCAACCTTAAGGCTTACATATAAGATCTCAAACCCTGTAAAGATTGTAGGGTACAGATGGGGAACTGCGCAACAAGAGTATTTTCAGTTCACTTCAGTCATCACTCCTGTCTTAAACAGTGAGGCCGTCGACTTCGTTACAATAGTTGACACTCAATCTAATGCTCAGATCTTAGGCAACAACATCATCTATACTACAGGTGGAGTGCTAGAGGATATATCCCCTCCAGCCACTGATATTGTTGCACTTTTCAACAATCGCCTATTTTTAGTCGATGCTGAAGATCGTAACCTCCTTTGGTTCTCTAAACAGGTGATTGAAGCGACTCCAGTTGAGATGTCAGACCTCCTCACCATGTATATAGCGCCTACGACAGCTGCTCAGGGCTCAACCGGACCCATAACAGCTTTAAGCCCTATGGATGACAAGCTGATCATCTTCAAGCAAAACGCTTTAGGATATATCAATGGCATCGGTCCAGATAATACAGGATCCAACTCCTCATACTCAGACTTTATCTTAATCAATTCAGTTGTAGGCTGCGATAACCCTCAGAGCATCGTATTCATGCCTAACGGCCTTATGTTCCAATCAGGCAAAGGTATATGGCTATTAGGTCGTAACCTATCCACTGAGTACATAGGAGCTCCTGTAGAGACTCTCACCACGGGCGCTACCGTTATGAGCGCTGTAAACGTTCCTGCCACTAACCAAGTACGATTTACGCTTGACACTGGTATAACGCTTATGTATGACTACTACTTCGGGCAGTGGGGTACGTTTACTAACGTTCCAGCTATCTCAAGTACTATATACAACCAGCTCCATACCTATATAGATAGCTTCGGCCGGGTGTTCCAAGAGACTCCTGGGGCTTATCTTGACAACTCAAACCCAGTCCTTATGTCTTTCGTTACAGGCTGGATGAACTTAGCAGGGCTTCAAGGCTATGAGCGGTTCTATTTCAGCTATCTATTAGGTCAATATATTACACCATTTAAGTTGAATGTTCAGTTTGCATATGACTACAACCCAAGCTTACAGCAAGCAACTGTAGTCGCTCCTAACCCACCTAGTAAAGCGTGGGGCGGTGAGGCTCTATGGGGCTCTAATGGCCTTTGGGGCGGACCTAGTAACGTATTTGAAGCCAGGATATTCCCAGCTAAGCAGAAGTGCGAAAGCTTTCAGGTTGTCATTACTGAGATGTATGACCCATCTTATGGCATAGCAGCTGGAGCAGGGCTTACCATATCGGGCTTAAGCCTTATCGTTGGAATGAAAAAAGGTTACAGAACTCAATCAGCTGCAAGAAGCTTCGGGTAGTCTATGTACTTGTTATTACTTATGTGCCTACTACTTCAAGGCTGTTGTCATAGTAAAACCTATACGACTAAAGACTATACAGAGAAGCATGGCAAGGGTTGGAGTAACAACAAGTTATAGACACATGAGTCTTTATCTGGTATTATCAAGTTATGAAATTGATACGATTTACACATAAGCATATCAGTTACGTAGAAGAGATGCTAGAGCTTAGGGATATGGATAAGGCCATACTTAAGGACTTACCCCAAATAGGGTATATATGTTTTCATCACGCAGTGCCAATAGCTATAGGCTTCATCCGTAGGGTTGAAGGTCCATATGTAATGCTTGATAGCTATATGACAAATCCGATGTTCGCTCCAGAGCTCAGAAATACAGCTTTAGATAAGATCACTGAGTCTTTACTCTATTACGCTAAAAAAAACAATGTAATCAAGGTCTTAGCATTTAGCTTAGACGCTAATACAATTCAAAGAGCGCTCAGGCATGGTTTTGTCCAACATTCCCATGTATTTACCTCTTTAACTTTATAAGGTATACTCATGCCCTTCTTGTTACCCTTAATCCCAGCAGTAGCAGCTTCAGCAGCAGGTGCCGGCATAGGCGCTGCAATCAACGGTGCAAATGCCAGCAATGATCAAAAGGCTCAGCAAGCTGCAGCTCAAGCAGGAGCACAACAAGCTCAGAGTATAGGCAACAACTTTCTCTCCTCCTCACCTCAAGTACAGACGGCTACCAACGAACAACAGCAACAAGCTAACTTCGCAAATGCAGCTGGAGCTGTAAACGGTTTAGGCAATCAACAAAACGTATTTGGTCAACTTCAAGGTGTCGCTAATGGTACAGGTCCAAACCCTGCTCAAGCGATGCTCAATAACGCTACAGGCGCTAACACTCAGAATCAAGCCGCTCTTATGGCTGGGCAACGAGGCGCCGGTGCTAATGCAGGTCTTATCGCAAGACAAGCTGCAATGCAAGGTGGGGCTAACCAACAGAACGCTGCAGGCCAAGGCGCTGCACTCCAAGCTCAGCAATCTTTAGGCGCCTTAAACCAAATGGGCGGTATAGCTGGACAACAAGTCGGACAGCAATTAGCTGCAAACCAACAAGCAGCTCAAACAGCTTTAGGCAATCAACAGACAGCTGCAGGCATTACCGGACAAGAGATGGGCGGAGCGACAGGCTTAGCCAATACCGCTCTCCAAGGCCAAACACAACAGAATACAGCTGGACTAGGGTTTAATAACAGTCTAATCGGTGGAGCTATAGGTGGGGTTGGTAGTGCTTTAGGCGCTGCAACCGCTCCTAGCGCTGGTAACGGAAACGCCGCTGCCTCTCCTGGCAGCACCAACACTTTAGGTAACTACAACCTTGGTGTCAATACTACGCTACCTACGCCTAAGTTCGCAAACGGCGGTCCAGTCTCTAAGGTCGGACAGCACTTTCAGATGCTAGCTAAGGGCGGTAAAGCTCATGGTGTACCAGCTATGGTATCTCCAGGTGAGAAGATCATCCCTAAGTCTGAAGTCAAAAAGGTAGCTGAAGGCAAGAAAGACGCAATGTCAGCCGGTAAGCTTGTACCAGGTAAAGCTAAGGTTGGCGGCGCTAAGAACGACTACGCCAACGACACAGTCCCTAAGACCTTAAGCGAAGGCGATATCGTACTCCCAAGGTCTGTCACTCAAGCTAAGAACCCACATTGGGCGGCGCATAAGTTCGTCTCTGAGATCATGCGTAAGAAAGGCGGGTTAAACTAATGAAATCTGTTAACGAGCTTAAAAAGACCCCTGTCGTAGAAACCTTACCGGATGGATCTAAATATGTAGCCTTAGATCGAGAATTCTCCTGCGTATTTGAGCCAGACACAAAACATGAAAATTTTGAAGTTGGAATGGCATTTACAATCATTTCGGTTAATAGACTAACCGGCGAAATTAAGTTTAAGTGCTAACATGAAATTCAAACTAATTTTCGCTACCTGCAATCTAATTCAGAACTTTTTTGACTATAAGACTGTCACAGGAAAGTTTTTTATCAACAATTCGTTAAGGCTGATGAGCATATACGACAAAGGCGTTAGATAATGAAACTAAATCTCTCTAAGTTTAAAAAAGTCGCCTCAGACAAAGACTTCACGACCTTACAGCATGAAGACGGGCATACGATGAAGCTTGCACATGGTGGCTTATCTAAAGCTAACCGTAAAGAGCTGCACTCAATGCCTATCGATGAGTCTATGGCTAATAACCCTAAGCTTCAGCAATCTAAGCTAGCTAAGGGTGGAGATCCAACCCAAGAGCACCTCATTCCAGGTGACGCTATTCCCAATAAGATCGAAAAGGGTGTTGTAGCTAGAGCTAAGCACTCATATGCTGACGGCGGCGAAGCTGACTCAGATGATGCTATATTAGACACAAAGGCCGAAATTGATCGCTATAATATACAACATGAGGATGAACCCAAAGAATATCCTCAAGAAGTCACTGCTCGTATGCAGAAGGCTAAGGACTATACACCTAAGCAACATCTAGACGACGGCGGGACGGTACAGCCTCAGCAACCTACACAACCTAAGCCTTATCCTAAGTATAGCTTAAGCGGTCCAGGACTAGCTGAGAGTCAACCTGAACAGCCCTCAGAGCAGCAAAAGGCTAGAACCTCAATCAGAAACGCTTTCAATCACGCTAAAGGCGGAATGATAGGCGACAGACCTGTACTTAGCGTTAAGAAGTCAACCATGGGTAGTATTGGACACAAGATGTTCGCTGAGGGCGGCGACGCACAGCAAGACCTACCTCCAGTACCTGCAGCTGCCCAACCTGACTCACCTCAAGATATACCTCAGATGCCTCCTCAGAGCCAGAGCGCTCCAATGCCTATTGCAACCTCGCCTCAAGGTCCACAACCAGGTCCAGCTAATGGCCCTCAGACTGAACAGCAAGCTCAAGCCTCTCAGCCTCTACCAGGTGTACTTGAAGGCAGCCAACAGAAGATAGCTGGCGTTCAGGGCATGGCTACAGCTGAACAGCAACAAGCTAAGCAACAAGCGGCTGTATATACAGACTTAGCCGGTAACTTAGCTAAGTTTGGTGTTATACAACAAGGTAAAGAGCAAGAGAAGTGGAATGAAATCCAGAACTTCCAGAATGATATCAATAACGGCCACATAGATCCTAATCGTTACTTAGGTAGTATGGACACAGGTCAAAGAATCAATACCGCTATAGCTTTAGCTTTAGGCGGCGTTGGAGCTGGTGCAACTGGCGGACCAAATCAAGCTTTACAATTTATTAACAATCAGATCGATCGAGACATCCAAGCTCAAAAGACAGACTTAGGTAAGAAAGAGAACTTACTTAGCGCTAACCTACGTGAGTATGGGGATATGAAGCAAGCTGGAGAGCATACACGCCTTCAGATGCAAGCTATAGCTTTAAACAAGCTTAACGCCTCAGCTGCTAA
>Ga0206940_1009_pt1 | contig 49414 bp, 42 predicted proteins | sample Alteio_BWOrgHeat_8_FD_152963 | JGI IMG/M metagenome (GOLD analysis project Ga0206940, IMG submission 152963) | Enriched cells from forest soil in Barre Woods Harvard Forest LTER site, Petersham, Massachusetts, United States -... | ecosystem: Environmental > Terrestrial > Soil > Temperate forest > O...
CACTACGGGACCGACGTACGCGAATTCATCGAAGACCAGCCGCTTTTTCGAGGAAGTGTCTTGCTTGGCTATGCTGACGCTTTGTGGGATTACGGATCGATCAAGCTGCTCGTCGACGGCTTCAGCCAGAATGATTTTGGCGATGCGCATAGCATTGTGCTGCTAGTCGATTCGCTAAACGTCCAAAACGTTCTAAAGCAATTGGCGCCCAATGCCAAAGATTCGGATCTCAAGGATATTCTTACGCAGGCGTCTTCGCTTAAGGCGGCGACTATATCCGGCACGCAGGGCAAGGCCGATGGCGACACGCTGGAAAGCGTTGTCAATGCATTGGCCGATCTTTTCTTAGGGCCAGATAACGCGGCAAAAACGCGTTTGAGAGGCAATCCAAATGGCAATACATGGGCAGACATTGACGACTCCTCCGACAATAAAGTTACGGGGCGAATAACTTTTTACGAAGTTCTTGCACAGATTACAACCAGCGACGCTTATAAAAATCTTGCTGGCAAGCTGGTTCTCAAGAACCTGGATGCCGCATCACTGGCCGCGTCGGCCAGAATCAACTTTGGAGCATATGCAGCGCTTTATAGCTTAAGTCCGTTTGTCTTAGAGGATAAAGCCGGGGATGGGCTACTCGGATTAAAGGTCGGAGAAAAATGGAAATCCGTGTACGACGACTGGTTGGCGGATAAAACGGAACTGGCGAATGAGACGGTACCTCAATCTCTTCGAATATCGAACTTGTGGCTCGCTGACCGCGCTGCAATGCTGGGTTGGGTGAATAAGTACAACACCGCGGACGGTGACACAACGCTAAGAAGCACTCGAGCGGAAACCTATCAGTTCATCGACAAGACGATAAAAGATGTTAACGGCAACGATTTGACGTTGACGGTCGTCGGCAAGCGCACTGGGGCGTCGGGCAATCCTGCCAGGATTATCTTTGGTAGCAACCAAGCTGACTCTCTTGAGGGTAGCAGCCTTATGGTCGGCGACCATCTATATGGAGGTGCAGGCAACGATACGCTCAATGGGATGGGCGGTAACGACTATCTCGAAGGCGGCGCTGGTGAAGACACTTACGTATATTCGAGTGATCTGAGTGGCATCGATACCATCCTCGATACCGACGGCCTCGGTAAGATTATTTACAGCGACGGCAATGTAGGCTACATATTGAGCGGCGGAAAAAAAGACAGCTCGAGTGATCCTAATTCCAACGAATGGGTTTCCGCCGACAAGAAGTTCCGCTACGTGTTGGGCGATCCTGCGCCTACGACCGGCACCCAGGATTTGACGATCTTCGGCCCCAATAAGGGCGTTCTTATAGTCAAGGATTTCAGCGGCGACGAACTGGGAATAACTCTTTCAGGTTTTGTGACGCCGCCCGCCGTTCCTGTCATCACCAATCGCATCGTAGGAATAACGTCATCACCCGAGACCCTGCAAGGGCCAAACGGCGATGACGTGATAGTGGGTGGATCCGGCACCGAAATCATGAACGGCGCTTACGGCAACGATCAGATGTATGCCGATACGGAAGGCGCGCTCACCCAGTTTATCGCGCAAGGCAATCAAGCAGGTTCGGGATTGCAAGGCAGTGCGCTGGATGGTGGTCCCGGCAAAGATACGATGTTCGGCAGTACAGGAAATGACCTGCTTAACGGTGGAGGCGGAGATGATCTGATACTCGGCGCCGCTGGCAACGACGTGATCGAGGCGGACCTCGACATTTATCCCACCTCCTTCCATGGTTCAAATCCCTACGATTGGGGTTTCACTCTGGACGCAGATCCGTTTTTTCTTGATACGACGTTCAGCGGTATTGGAAATAATCTCCTGTTGAAAGACCTATTTCCGGACCAAGTCGCCGATGGCAACGACGTCATTTATGCAGGGAGCGGGAATGACGTAATTGGTGGTGATGGCGGCAATGACACCATTTACGCCGAGGATGGCAACGATGCGGTGAGAGGCGGGTCCGGCAACGACGTCATTTTCGGGGGCGCAGGGAACGATGTGCTTACCGGCGAAGAGCACGGGTATGCAACAGCGGGGTTTGTCAATCTCGGCAATGGACAGTTCCAGATCAATCAACACTATGTGTCTTCCTACGGCGACGACTATATCGATGGCGGCGATGGCAGTGATCTGGTTATTGGCGAAGGTGGTAACGACACAGTGCTAGGCGGCGTGGGCAACGACACCTTGCTGGGTGACACTGATGGTTTGCCGATCGCGTTGCACGGCAACGATTATCTTGACGGCGGTAGCGGCGACGATTACCTCAAAGGTTTTGGCGGCAACGACACCTTGTTGGGCAGCGCAGGTGACGACTCGTTATATGGAGACGAAGGAAATGACTATCTCGATGGTGGAATGGGTAAAAACTATTTAGATGGCGGTTCCGGTAACGATACTTTGGTAGGTGTTAATTCAACGGCGAGCGGTGGATTGGCACTTGTTCCCACGTCTGGAGGATTCGGGTACTACACGCTTAACTATGAAGTCCTTCTTGGTGGCGGGGGTGACGACACGATTTACGGTGGATCCAACGCGTATATAGACGGCGGCGCAGGCAACGATTATATCGATGCGGGCGGTGGCAATGGATTGGGCGACATCTGGGGTGCGGGAATCTACGGTGGCGCCGGCAACGACGTCATGGTTAATGGCGGCCACATGTATGGCGGTGCCGGTAACGACACGATGTACGGCATGGACAGCGCGCCATCCGATTTACACGGTGGGGACGGTAACGACACGCTTGTTTTAGGTGAAGGTGGGGGGAATGCGCTCGGCGATGCCGGTGATGACAATGTTACGTTGACGGATTTTTCGGATAACGGTTATGGGGGTTCAGGCAACGATACGATCTATGGACTGGATGGCAATGACGCGCTGTATGGTGGCAGCGGCAATGACGATTTGATTGGCAGTACGGGTAGCGACATTCTTCAGGGCGAAGTTATTAACGATCGCTCGCTCTATGGTTCACCAAATGACCTCTGGGCACTGACCGGCGATGACGTGCTCGATGGCGGAGATGGCAATGACAATCTCGCCGGCGGCCACGGCGACGATACGCTACTTGGTGGGGACGGCAACGATTTTCTCTATGGAGATAGTGACGATCCTCTCTTCACGCGCTGGAACTTCAAATTCTCCGCGGGATCCGGAAATGATGTGATGAACGGCACTGTCCATGACGACTATCTTCATGGCTATGACGGCAACGACTCGTTAAACGGAGCCGGGGGTGACGATTATCTTCGAGGTGACATCGGCAACGATGTACTAACTGGCGGCACGGGTGACGATTATTTGGCCGGTGATGCAGGGAACGATATCTACGTATTTAACAAAGGCGATGGCCAGGACTTCTTGGTCGACGGATCAGGTAGCAACGTTGTGCGTTTCGGAAACGACATTTTTGTATCCGACATAACCGCCTATAAGACGGTTCGCGATAACCAGGATTACATTATTGTCAATTATGGCGCGAATGACAGTATCGCTTTGTCTGGTGGGCTATTTACCTCCGCAACGATTTATACGACGAAATTTGAGTTTGCCGATGGCGCTACGCTTACTTCGGACGAACTCATTGCATTGCTGCCGTTCAGCGATCAACCGTACTCAGGAATAATTCCGCAACAGGGCGCTGTCGAACCCAACACTCCCAATATTTATCAGCTCGAGATCAATGGCAATGATTCTCTCGACGGGGGAGCAGGGGATGATTTCCTGCGCGGGTTCGGAGGGGACGATCAGCTAGTGGGCGGCGACGGCAACGATGAACTGGTCGGTGATCAGGGCAATGATACGTTGAACGGCGGCACCGGCGACGACTATCTCGCAGGCGGCGATGAAGATGACACGTATGTGTTCAACCTCGGAGACGGACAGGACACGATCGAGGACGCGACTGGAACGAATACGATTTCGTTCGGAACAGGTATTGCCATAGGCGATCTGTCTGTTATAAAAACGGCGCGCGATGGCGCTGAATATGTCGTTATCAGCTATGGCGCGGACGATAGCATTGCGATCAAGAGCGACGACAATGCAATCCAACCTGCTTTGCTTTGCGGACGACAGTAGTCTCGATTGGAATCAATTGCTGGGTCTCGCGCCTACCGACGATAAAACCTATGCGGGGACCATTCGTCATGCCAGCGATTTGGGCGGTTATGTCAATATCTTTGCCAATAACTTTACCCCGTCGAGCGCATTTGATACGCAAGCAGTAATACGAACAAACGGCGTATCCGCTCGAGAAGTGCGGAATGACCGCGTTGTTGCATTGGATGGTCCTGATTTGATAGAAACCGGGCTCGGAAATGACTATCTCGACGGCGGGGCCGGGGACGATCTTCTCTATGGCGGCGCCGGTAACGACATATACGTCTTCGGACGCAGTTACGGGCACGATCGAATTGTCGAGAGTTTCCTGCGCGGAATAGCGCCTTTAGGCGAAGTTACTCCGGACTCCGATCCACTCGACACGATACGATTCGATAACTCGGTTGATCCCTCGGATATTTCGGTAATTCAGCAAGACCCGAATGTGCCTTTCGTATACGGCATTGGTAATGGGCTGACTTTCAGAATCAACGGCACGGACGATACGATCACAACTGAGTCTCTTACCACCGTAGAGCGAGTGGAATTCAGCGACGGCACACAATGGGATTACAACACGATACGTGCGATGTCACTTCTGGGTTCCGACGGTGATGACACGCTGACCGGTTTTCAATCGGACGATACGCTCGATGGATTTGACGGGAACGACACGCTAAACGGTAACGGAGGTAACGACACATTGATCGGCGGCCCTGGCAACGACCAGCTCGTCGGTGGGCCTGGTGATGACGTGTACATATTCAATCCAGCTGACGGTTTGGACGTGATCACAGACTCCGGCGGTCAAGATGAGATTCGGTTCGGATTCGGGATCGCACCCCTGGACGTTACAGTGACAAAGCAGGGTTCTCTCAACATTGGGATTGGGTCGGGAGGCGACAGAATATTCGTCAATAACTGGCTGCCTCTTGACTCCTCAGGCAATACAACTACGATCGTAAAAATTACTTTCGCTGACGGCACAGTCTGGGACGCAAGCACGATTTACGCACAATACCTGGCTACGAGCCTGATTACCGGAACACCCGGCAATGACGCCCTTACGGGAACATTTTCGGACGAAATTTTCAACGGCGGCGCGGGCGACGATGTGCTTATCGGAGGTGGCGGTTCTGACCTGTATCGATTCGGACTCGGCGATGGTCACGATACGATTTTCGACAGCAGCGGCGGATCGGGAACGATCGAGCTTGGAGCAGGGATCACCGCAAATGACATTCATCCTGTCGAAAATGGGGATGATCTTGTCATTGGTATCGGCAATGGTGGAGACCAAATCACGATCCATGATGCTTTTGTAAGCGGTGGCGTAAGCCTGATCACACTCACGGGTGGCAGTCAGTTCCTGATTGATGTTCTGAAAAGTCGCGTTGACACAAGTGGAATTTCCGGAACGCCAGGTGATGATGTACTGACCCCGGATCTGTTTGCTGATTCGATCTTATACGGACTCGAAGGCAATGATGTATTACAAGGGAGCCTTGGCAGCGACGTATTGATTGGAGGGCTAGGCGATGACACATTGATCGGCACCCAGTCATCTTTCTTTACCACGGCTTTGCCGAACAATGATATTTATTACTTCAACCTCGGTGATGGCAACGACCACGTCACGGGGCTCCCCACGCCCCCGCAGCGCAATGGTTTCCAGAGCATTGTTTTCGGTAACGGGATCACGCCGCTTGATCTTCAATTATCCGGAACTGCGAATAACGAGTATGAATATACTGTTCCGAATCCCGATGGAGGCCCAGTCGCTACGCTCACCTATTTACACGCGGACTTCGGACTCAAGCTTTCTTATAGCAGCGAAGATTCAATTTCGTTCGACTTGTCGCAACCGGATCAAATCGAGAGCTATAACTTTGCAGATGGCACGGGTTGGTCCCAATCAATATTCGATCCGACCACTCTCGGTGAGTCTGATCTCGCCCAGCTCTTGCCAATCGACAATGTTTTCTTTACCGAAGGGACCGGGCTGACGCTGGCGCAGGTGCTGCAGGTTGCAGGGCGGAATTATTGGTCTTATTCGGCGTCACCGTTCGTAAGCTTTCCATTTACCGCTACTGGCTGGACGCGCGGTCAAGGGCAGTTTCAGTTTTTCAACCCGCCACCTAGTTACCTGCTTCGCTCCTTCAACGACCTTGAACTGAGCCACCATAACTTCATAGAGTACAGTTACACCTCTAATTTTCGCTCTTTGCGGGACGTAGAGGGAGCCTATTTGGCCGGTGCAGAGCCGGGGCTGACGCTTGGTAATTATGACAACCGTCTATATGACCCGAATTCCCTTTTTGCCTTTGGTCCACCGGCGCTGAATTTATTCGGCACAGTCGGTAATGATGTCGTTGAAGGGTGGGAGTCCAACGACAGCCTTGCTGGTCTCGAAGGGGACGATACGCTCATCGGTGACGCCGGCGACGATGTTCTCTACGGTGGGACCGGGAATGACATTCTCGAAGGCAGGTCGGGTGATGACACGTATGACTTCTTTGTTGGAGATGGCATTGATCATATCAGTGACAATGAGGGCACAAATACTCTCATCCTGGTCGACTCGGACGGTAACGGAATTCCACTGGATTCGCTCTCCCTCGATCTTGGATCACTCTTAATCCACTTGGGAAACAACGGCGACGCCATACACATTGATGATTTCAATCCTCAAGATGTTTATGCATCACCATCAATCTCGAATTTTTACGTAGGGTCCGGATACGTCACCTACGCAGATGTAATCGCGCGCGGCTTTGATTTGGTTGGGACGAGTGGGAATGACGTAATTACCGGGACCAATGTCGACGACCGTGTCCATGGCATGGCCGGGGACGACATCATACAGACCGGTGATGGAAACGACCTTCTGGATGGGGGCTCTGGAAACGACACTCTTATTGGTGGGGCCGGTAATGATGTCTATGCGTTCGGTGCAGGTAGTGGCGGCGACACGATAGACGAAACGGGATCCGCCTCCGACGATATAGACACGATTTCCTTGGCAACCCAGCGGAATATGATTACGGTCGCGCGTCGCGATACCGATCTGGTCATTACGCTGAGGGACACAGGCGAAACGCTGACGTTGCGAGACTTTGAAAGCGCGAGCAATCGGATTTCGAGTGTCACGTTTAGTGATGGATTGATGTGGGGAGCAGCGACGCTCGCTGCCGCGGCCGACCCGCCAGATTCGCCACCAGTCTTGCAGGAGGCCTTGATCGACCAGACTGCAATACGCGGTCAGCTGTTCGAATTTGACGTTCCTGCCTTCGCATTTTTTGATTCAGACCCGGGTGATGTCCTGTCGTACTCGGCGACTAATGAAGACGGCTCCGCATTGCCCGATTGGCTTACATTCGACGCAAATAGTCGCAACTTTGTAGGTACGCCGGGTGCAGGAGATCTGGGAGATGTTCGCCTTAAAGTGACTGCAAGCGACCATTCAAACGCGACTACGTCAGGTGCGTTTGGACTAAACGTAATTGCGTTGAACAGTCCCCCGATTGTGATAAACCCGGTTGCACATCAAAGCGCAGTGGCAAATAAATTGTTCACCTTGCAGTTTGCCGCAAATACGTTTACCGACACCGATTTCCAGTATGGCGATGCATTGACTTATTCTGCAACCCTTGCCGACGATTCTGTGCTGCCCGATTGGCTTATTTTCAATGGAAGCTCTCTAACATTCAGTGGCACGCCGATGAGTGTCGATGTAGGCACGATAATGTTGAAATTGACAGCCACTGATTTGGCAGGAGCTTCAGCGGGTGATTTATTTGATGTCTCGGTCTCGAACGCAAGCGCAAATCAAGCCCCTGTTTTGGTTAGCGCAATTTCAGACCAATCATCGTACGAAGATGCGCCATTTGCGTTCACCATTCCGGCAAACACATTCAGTGACCCTGATGCGGGTGACACACTTACATATGTCGCAACGCGCGGAGACGGGTCGGCGCTTCCGGCCTGGTTGAATTTTGACCTCGTCAACCAAACGTTCACCGGTACTCCGGTTAACGATGATGTCGGCACCTTGTCGCTGAAAGTTGTCGCGACGGATACCGCCAATGCTAGCGTATTTGATTTGTTCGACATCACTGTCAACAATACTAATGACGCACCCGTCGCCAATCCCGACACGTCCAGCGTTCTTGAAAACGTCACCACTGCGAACCTTGTATCTACGTTACTGGCGAACGACACGGACGTTGACGTAAGCGATACGCGCACGATAAGCGCTGTCAATACAACCGGCACGGCTGGCGTGGTCGCGTTCAACCAAGGGGCGCAATTGCTCACCTATGCGGCGAATGGGGCGACTCTAGACGCATTGCGCGCCGGAGTGACCGCAACCGATACCTTCACCTATACGTTGACTGACGCTGCAGGGGCAGATTCCACAGCAACGGTAACTATGACCGTGACTGGCGTTAACGACGCGCCCACAGCCAGTGACGACGCCGTGAGCGTGACCGAGAATGCGACTACAGCGAATCTCTTACCCGCGTTATTGGCAAACGATATGGATGTCGACGTAGGCGACACTCACACTATCACGGCGGTCAATACTGCTGTCACGGCTGGCGTAGTCGCATTCAATGCGAGCACGCAGACGCTTACGTACGCGGCCAATGGTGCGACGTTGGATGCACTGCGCGCGGGCGTGACGACCACCGATACTTTCTCATACACGGTTACGGACGGCTCGGGAGTGAATTCGACCGCAACAGTGACCATGATCGTGACCGGCATCAATGACGCGCCGTTAGCAAACGCGGACGCAGTCGGCGTACTGGAAAACGTCACGACGGCGAACCTGACAGCGACGTTGCTCGCGAACGATACTGACGTCGATTTTGGCGACATGCACAACATCACGGCTGTGAATACGACGGGGACTGTCGGTATCGTTGCATTCGATGCCGGCACGCAGGCACTGACGTATTCCGCCAACGGCGCGACGCTGGACGCATTACGTGCCGGAGTGATGGCAACCGACACGTTTAGCTATACCGTAACGGATGGCTCAGGCGTTAATTCGACAGCGACGGTGACCATGACGATAACCGGCGTAAATGACGCCCCGGTGGCAAATGCTGACGCAGTGAGCGTGTTAGAAAACGTAGCGACCGCGAATCTGGCGTCCACATTGCTCGCGAACGATACCGACATCGACGCCGGCGACACTCGCAGCATTACGTCCGTGAATACCATTGGTACAGCAGGCGTGGTTGCTTTCAACACGAGCACCCAGACGCTGACCTATACGGCGGATGGAGCGACGCTAGACGCTCTGCGAGGCGGCGTAACGACGACAGATACGTTCGCCTATACCGTGACGGACGGCTCCGGCGCAACTTCAACCGCTACAGTGACGATGACGGTGACTGGCATCAACGATGCACCGACGTTGGTAACCCCTATTGCAGATCAGGTTGCTACGCAAAATACGGCATTCAACTTCACGGCGCCGCTCAACACCATCACGGACGTAGACGTCGGAGACACGCTGACTTATGCAGCGACCCTATCGAACGGCGCGGCATTACCTGCGTGGCTCGTGTTCGACACAACGAATCGGACGTTCAGTGGCACGCCAGGAACAAGCGACGCCGGAATTTTCTCGATTAAACTGGTAGCGACAGACACCGGAAACCTCAGCGTTTCGGATCTGTTCAACATTGCGATCGGGACGTCGGGCGCGCTGAATCTCATGGGCACGCCGAATTCGGATGTGCTTAATGGCGGAGCCGGCAATGACACGCTGAACGGGCTCGGCAATGCGGATTTCCTCAACGGCAATGGCGGAGATGACAAGTTTATCTATTACGCGGACGGCGTTTGGACAAGTAGTTACGTCGCGCGCAACGACGGCGGCCCCGGTTATCCCGGCACCGGCAAGACGGCTGCGATCGCCGGCAAAAACCGGTCGTTCGATGTGTTCAATGGCGGGGACGGTTTCGACGTTTTAACGGGCACCTCGAGCGATGACGCGATATTTCTAGATGATCGTTACAGTGCTTTACCTGGCGCCGTGCGCGTGCCGCGGCTCTCGGGAATCGAGCGCATTGAGGGCGGCGCGGGCAACGACGTGATCGACCTGACCAGCATCGACTACGCTTACGGCAACGTCACGCTCGACGGCGGCGACGGCAATGACGTGCTATGGGCGTCGAGCGGCGACGACGTACTGCTCGGAGGACTCGGCAACGACGACCTCTACGGCGGCGCGGGCAATGACCATCTCGACGGCGGTCCTGGCGCCGATACCATGGTGGGAGGTGTCGGGGACGATCTCTACATCGTCGATGACGCGGGAGACGTTATTACCGAAGGCGCGAGCGCGGGCATCGACACTGTGCAAAGCTCAATCAGCTATACGCTCGTCGCCAACGTCGAGAAACTCGTGCTGACGGGCGCGAATGCGATCAACGGGACGGGCAATGCACTCGCCAACCTCATAACTGGCAACAGCAGCAACAATGTGCTTAACGGAATGGCGGGCGCCGATACGATGATCGGCGGGACAGGTGACGACTTGTACATTGTCGACAACGCTGGCGACGTTGTTACTGAACTCTCGGATGAAGGCATTGACACGGTCCAGAGTTCGATCAACTACGCGCTCGCCGCCAATGTTGAAAATCTCGTGCTAATTGGCACCGCCGGGTTGAGCGGCACTGGCAACGCGCTCGACAACGCGCTCACCGGCAACAGCGGCGCGAACGTTCTCGATGCCGGCGTCGGCGCCGATACCATGACCGGCGGCGCGGGCAATGACACTTACATAGTCGACAATATCGGCGATGTCGTGGTCGAACTCGCGGACCAAGGCACGGATACCGTGCAAAGCTCGATTTCATATGCGCTTCCGGCGAATGTCGAGAAGCTCATGCTTATCGGATCCGCCAATATCGACGGCACCGGCAATGGCAGCAACAACACGCTGACTGGCAACAGCGGCAATAACGTGCTCGATGGTGGCGCGGGCGCCGATACCATGAGCGGCGGCGTGGGGGACGACACCTACGTTATCGACAACACAGGCGACCTCGTCACCGAGAGTGCCAATGCCGGTACCGACACCGTGCGAAGCTCGATCACCTACACGCTCGGCGCCAACGTGGAGAGCTTGACCCTGACCGGTGCCACCGCGATCAATGGCACCGGCAACAGCCTGAATAACGTCATGATCGGTAACAGCGCCGCCAATACGCTCACCGGCGGCGCCGGCGCCGACACGATGATGGGAGGCAACGGAGATGACACATATATTGTCGACAACGCCGCCGACGTCGTAAACGAGAACCCGGGCGAGGGATTCGACATCATTCAGTCGTCGGTCACGCGCACGATAAGCGACAACGTCGAGCGCTTGACCTTGACCGGCAGCGCCGCGATCAATGCGACCGGCAACAACGACGACAATGTGCTAACTGGCAATGCCGCCAACAACGTTCTCACCGGTGGCGCAGGGAACGATCTGCTCAACGGCGGCGCAGGCGCTGATACGATGATCGGAGACACGGGTAACGACGTCCTGGAAGGCATGGACGGCAACGATATTCTCACCGATAGCGGTGGCAACAACCTGTTCAAAGGTGGAGTTGGGACTGACACCATGACAGGCAACACTGGAAACGACATATTTGTCGGCGGGGCCGGCAACGACCTCATAACCACCAATATCGGTTCGGACATAGTCGCGTTTAACCGCGGTGACGGTCAGGATACGCTCGTAGCGAGCACAGGAACCGACAATACTATTACCTTCGGTGGTGGCATTCGCTATGTCGACCTGACATTCACCAAAAGTGGCAATAACCTCGTTCTGGGTTTGGGCGGCGCAAGTGAGAAGATGACGCTGCAGAACTGGTATAACGGCGCAAACAATAAAAGCGTGCTTAATCTGCAAGTGATCGCAGAAGCGATGATTGACTTCGACGCCAATTCGGCCGACCCGTTGCTCAACAAAAAAGTCCAGAATTTTGACTTTCAAGGTCTGGTGGCCGCATTTGACTCTGCCGGCGACCCGAATAATTGGGCGCTGACAAACCAATTGCTCAGTAAGCATCTGAGCGGCAGCGACACGGACGCTATTGGTGGCGACCTTGCATATCAGTATGGTCGCAACGGCACGCTCGCCGGCATCGGCTTCGATCCTGCGATAGCGGTTATGTCCAGCGCTTCGTTTGGATCGGCAGCGCAAACCCTACAGCCTCTCCAGGATTTGCAGCAAGGACCTAAGCGGCTGAGTTAATCGGGGACTAAATGGGGTCCAAGAAGAAACCGAAAGCGCGCTCAAATAAACGGAGTCTTAATCGTCAGTTATCGTCCGACAAGGGAGCAATTGAAATGGCAGAGCAGGTGAAGGAGCAGGTAAAAGAAGAGCAAAAGTCGGTCGAATTAAACATTAGATTAGCGCCCGTTGACAATTCCGACCAACCGATACGGGCTAATTTCACCCGTCTGAATGGCGCGCCCGGCATGGTGTTTGTCGATTTCGGATTTCTGGAACCAGCAGCGCTTTCTGCGTTGTCGCGCCTCACGCAATCGGGCGGCAAAATACCTGAAAATCTCAATGGCAAGCTTGCCGTTAGAGTCGCTCTTGGCTACGACACGCTCGCGGCGCTGCACCAGCAGTTGGGGCAGGTGATAGGCGGATTGAAAGCACAGCAGTCACAGAAAGCGGCGCCCGCAAAAAAAGACTGCAAATAAACACATAGCCGAAAGCCCGAATGTCATCGATCTCGAAGCGCTTATCTTCACTTCAAGCAGAGGTGTGGGATTTTTCTCCCGCCGTTATGCAGGCGCAACACGCACCACCGTCACCATTGCCGCGAGTGGTTCTCTACATACTGCTTTTGTTGTTCGGAGTGTTGCTGGTATGGGCCATGTTCGGCGAACTTGACATAGTCGCAGTGGCGCAAGGCAAACTGGTGCCGGAAACGTTTCTCAAAGTCGTGCAGCCGTCGGAATCCGGCGTCATCAAGGAGATATTGGTAAAAGAAGGGGACAAGGTGGTGGCTGGCCAGGTGCTGATGCGCATGGATACGAGCGTATCCACGTCCGATCGCAAGGTGCTCGATAACGATTTTCAATTGCGGGTCTTGCAACTACGCCGTATAGATGCTGAGTTGAAAGGCGTTCAGCTCGCAAGAAAATCGAGTGACGATGCGACATTGTTTTCACAAGTCGAGGCGCAATATCGATCGCATCGCCTCGCGTATCAGGATGCCCTAGAGACCGAGCGCGCCGCGCAGGCGAAGGCGCAGCACGATTTGAAAAGCGCTTTGGAGGTTGAATCCAAGCTCAAGCAGACGCTGCCGATATTTCGCGAGCAGGAGAAAGGCTGGGATCAGTTAGCGAAAGAGGGATTTGCCGGCAAGTTGATGGCTCTCGACCGGACGCGCAGCCGCATCGAGAATGAACAGGAGCTTCAGGCGCAAACGCACAACGTCGCGAGCCTCAAATCGACGATTGCGCAATCCGAGAAGCGCATAGCGCAAATCACCTCCAATTACCATCAGCAATTGCACAACGAGCGCATCGAGGCAGAATCGCAGCACACCAAACTCGATCAAGACATTGCCAAGAACTCATATAAGCACGGATTGCTCGAACTCAGATCGCCTCAGGCGGGAATGGTTAAGGATCTGGCGACACACACAACTGGAACCGTGGTAGCGCCAGGGACGGTGATCGCCACTATCGTACCGGATAGCGAACCATTGCTGGCCGAGGTATGGGTCACCAATCTTGATGCGGGATTTGTCGTGCCGAATCAAAACGCCAAATTAAAACTGTCTGCATATCCATTCCAGCAATACGGCATGCTGGACGGGGTGGTTCGTCACATCAGCGCTGACGCCAGCGACAAGTCCGGCGACAACAACAATCTCTCCCAAGCTAACGAGGCTAACAAAGTGCCTTCCGGATCAGCGCAGCTTTCCTATCGCACCCTGGTCGAACTCAAATCCACCGAGCTTGAAAGCAGAGGTCAGCGCTTCAGACTCACACCCGGCATGCAGGTCAGCGCAGAAGTCAATCTTGGCACCCGCACGGTGCTTCAATATCTGCTATCTCCCATTCAAAAAAATCTCCAAGAGGCGTGGCGAGAAAGGTAGTTGTCTGATAGTGGCCAGTGGAAAATTACTTATAGGTTTTTTGCCGGTTCTCGCAGCATTTGGTGCCTCTGCGCAGCGCCCTGAGGCACCCCTGCAGTATCCTTCCAAACCAATCCATATATTCGTCGGGTTCCCGCCCGGCGGCAATTCCGATTTCGTCGCGCGCGCAGTGTCGCGGGGATTGGGTGAACTGTGGGGACAGCAGGTTATCGTTGACAATCGCCCGGGGGCGGGAGGCAATATCGCCGCGGAGATGGTGGCGAAGTCGCCGGCTGACGGACACACGCTGCTGCTCGGCGTGTTCGCGCATGCGGTGAACCCGAGTCTTTACGCCGGCAAATTGCCGTTCGATACGCTGAAGGATTTCGTGCCGGTTATTCTGTGTGTTTCATCCGCCAATATTCTGGTGGTTCATCCGTCGCTGCCGGTTAAATCGGTGAAGGAATTGATCGCGCTGGCCAAGGCAAAGCCGGGCGCGATCACTTACGCGTCGGCGGGCAATGGTACAGCGAGCCATCTTGCCGGCGAGCTTTTGAAAATGCTGACGGGCATCGATATCGTGCACGTCCCTTACAGGGGCACGGGACTCGCGCACACCGATCTCATGGGTGGGCGCGTAACAATGTTCTTCGCCGCGATGGCGGGAACGCTGTCGAACGTGCAGAGCGGGCGCTTGCGCGCGCTGGGCGTCACCACGACGAAGCGCTGGCCCGGCGCGCCCGGCGTGCCGACCATGATCGAAGCGGGCGTTCCCGGCTTCGAAGTCAATTCGTGGTCGGGATTGCTGGCGCCTGCGGGCACGCCGAAAGAAATCGTGGCGAGGCTCAATACCGAAGTCGCGCGCATCCTGCGCTCCACCGAGATACGCGAGCGTTTGTATTCGTTCGGCGCCGAACCGATCGACAACACTCCCGAAGAGTTCGCAGCCTACATCAATTCCGAATTCATCAAGTGGGCAAAGGTCGTCAAGGCCGCCGGCCTGCGCGTCGATTAGCACCGCCGCAACCACCTCTGGATTTATCCAAATCTACATAGCAAACGTATCGAACGTTTGCTTGCGCGCGTGTAATTCTTACTTGCGCACGGCGCGAATCCCGAAGTTTAGCCCGGCGTAAATCGCGCTTTTCCTACAGCAACCTCATCATTTGCCTGACATTCAATTGCAATCTGATTGGGTATTCTGCTGCCGTGTCTGGAGAGGAATTTACTCCGTATCTAGACAGGGATTCGGCGCGCGATCAGCGCTGTTCTAACTTTGGACGGAAGTTCGATATTGGAGATGCAAATGAATCTGGGCGCAATTCTTTTACTCGTGTTGATCCTGGCGCTCGTGGGCGTCATTCCGGCGTGGCCCTATAGCACGGGTTGGGGATATTACCCCAGCGGCGGTCTCGGGCTCGTGTTCCTGGTCGTGTTGATCCTGGTATTAGCGGGGCGGATATAGCAGGGCAAATGGCATGGCGAAAAGAACCGGCCATTAATAATGGCGATTCCAGCAACTCATTGTGGTTTTTGCATCGACTTTTTTAATTTAATTCTTCTGGAGAAATGGTATGAGATCCGCAGCAAAAATGATTTGCCGTCTATTGGTGGTTTCCTTGATGATGTTTCAGTTCTCGGCGGCTCACGCAAGCATGGTGCGCACCGACCAAGTCATCGCTGGAGCGCAGGCCGAGCGTAATACGGTGCTGAGCACGCTTAATCGCGCAGAGGTGGCAAGTCAGCTTCAGGCAATGGGCGTGGACCCGGCGCAGGCTCAGGAGCGGGTTGCTGCCCTGACCGATGACGAAGCGCGGTCACTCGCCGGAAATTTGAACAGTGCGCCGGCCGGCGCCATGTTTCCCGGCGGCTGGTGGGTGATCGGGATCATCGTTGCACTGGTGGTCTACTTTACCTGGAAACCGCGGGCGCAATAGTTTGATCTCCCTGCCCACACAGGCGTCCCGGCACATCGCGGCTTCTTCCAGTGCCCGCATCAATGTCGACGAAAACGACGAGGTGCGGCACTGGGCGAAGCGTTGCGGCGTCAGCGAATTGACGATCCGCATTGCCGTGGCAAGAGTCGGCCCCATGGTGGAGAACGTCCTAGAGGATCTGGGTTCGCCACCGTGGCCGGAGGGCGGCGGTTGGTAGCGCATGCGCATCAGTCACCTCTGATGCCGACCTCCTTGATAAGTTTTCCCCACTTGGCAATCTCACCGGCAATAAACTGAGTCGTTTCCCGCGGTGTTGTTCCGCCGGCGTCGAATCCCAATGCAGTCAGGCGCTCGGCTATATCTGGAATTTTATAAACCGCGCTGATATCTGTTTGCAGGCGTTCGACCACGCGCACTGGAGTCCTCCCCGGGGCCAGCGCCGCGAACCAGCCGTCTACGACGTAGCCGGGAAGCCCTGACTCCGCGGCAGTCGGAATCTCCGGCGCCACGGCGGTGCGCTTAAGTCCCGTAACCGCCAGTGCGCGCAAGCGGCCGGATTTGATTTGCGGCAACGCGGCGCCCAGCGCCGTCGACAGTATCTGCACCTGTCCCGCGACGACAGCTGCAGTCGAAGCGCCTGCTCCTTTAAATGGCACATGTACGAAGTCCACGCCACTCATGCGCTTGAAGAGTTCCATGGCGAGGTGTCCGCTGGTACCGACACCGGAACTTGCGTACACCAGTATTCCCGGCTTAGCCTTGGCAAGCGCGATCAATTCTCTTACCGAACTGGCGGCAACCGACGGGTGGACGACCAGCACGTTCGGCGCCGAGGCCAACACCGTAATCGCGGCGAAGTCCTGCGGAGTGCGATAAGGCAGTTTGTCGTATAAAAACGGGTTCGCCGCATAACCCAATGCCACTACCAGCAGGGTATGGCCGTCCGGATCGGCTTTCGCAACGATCTCGGTCCCTATGATGCCGCCGGCACCGGCGCGGTTGTCTATTACCAGAGGTTGTCCCCATCGCTCAGGAAGCTTCTGCGCCAGGATGCGCGAAAGAATGTCGAGTGCGCCACCCGGGGTCGAAGGTACGACGATGCGCACGGGACGCACGGGAAAATCGCCGCCCCATGAACTGGATATCACGACGCTTGCCAGCGCGAGCACAATGGATGCCGCGCACCCCGTCAGTTTCAATTTCATGTTGTTCGTACCCCGATCTGCGATCACGTTGCAACTATGACTATGCATGGCTTGTTGCGCAGCGACAAGTTTTCGATTAAGTTGGTTCGGGAATCCATCGCTACGGAATGAATGAGGAAAACATGTCAAACAGTATGCTCGTATACGAACCGATTGCGCCGTGCCTCACGCAGGCGCGCGAATCCCGGCAGTCGCTGGATAATCTGGCCGGCAAGGTCATCGGCTTTATCGATAACTCGAAGCCGAATTTCAGTCTGCTGGTCGAGGATCTGTCGCAGATCCTGATCGAAAAACACGGCGTCAAGAGCGTCGTCAAACGCCGCAAGAAGAGCGCGTCGCAGGGCGCGCCCGAAGCCGTGATGAACGAACTCGTAGCGCAGGTGGACGCCGTCATCACGGGCTCCGGCGATTGAGGGTCCTGCACGTCGTGGAGTATCCACGACAGTGTAGAAGTGGCCAAGCGGGACAAGGCCGCGATCACCGTCTGCTCGTCGAGTTTTATCGGCCTCGGGCGGGCCCAGCAAAAAGCGCTGGGGTCACCTGATTTGCCGATCGCCGTTATTCCGCATCCATTCGGCACGCGTTCCCGCGAGGAAGTCCGGAATATTGCGACGGCTTGTGCCGCGGATATTGCGCGCCTGTTGTGCGAGGCGGCGCCCGGCAATGTCCCGGCAAAAACGGCGGCTGCGCCTATGACGGCGCGCGCCAGGCTGGTCGAGGCGCCCGGCGACTTGGATGAACTCAATAAATTCTATATGAAGCGGCGGTGGGGCGATGGGCTGATTATCGCGCCGCCTACCCAGGAAGCCGTGCAACGCATGCTGCTGCATACGAAACGCGCTCCCGACGAAATCGTCGCGACAATTGCGCCGGGCATGGGCGCGGCAACGGTCGAGTACATCGCGATTCAAGGCGTGATGGCAGGTTGCTATCCCGAGTATCTGCCGGTGCTGATCGCAGCGGCGGAAGCTGTCGCGGAACCAAAGTTTCATCTGCAGGCAATGCAGGCCACGACCAATCCTGCCGCCATATGGCTTATCGTGAACGGACCGATCGCGCGCTGGCTCGAGGTCAACGGCGGCGCCGGCTGCCTGGGGCAGGGCACATGGGCAAACGCGACTCTCGGTCGCGCGCTGCGGCTGATCCTGCAAAACATCGGCGGCGCGTTGCCGGGAGAAATGGACAAGGCGACGCAGGGACAGCCGGGCAAATACACGTTTTGCTGCGCCGAGAACGAGGAGGCGAGTCCGTGGGAGCCCCTGCATGTCGAGCGCGGTTTCGCCAAGGACGCCAATACGGTGTCGGTGGCGGGCGTGCTCGGCACCTGGAGCATGAACATGACCGCGCGCAAAGGCGAAGAGGTGATCACCATGATAGGCGATACGATGCAATATCCCGCGAGCAGCGATTACATCCACGCGGGCTCGCCTTTCGTGCTGCTGTCGCCACAGCACGCGAACCTGTTTCACCGTGAAGGCTGGGACAAGGCGGAGGTGAAACGCCGGCTGTGGGATGCATCGAAGATGCGTGCCGGCCGCCATAAAGGCAGCGAATTCGACCGCATGACGACTGCGCGCCGCGCGGAACTCGGCGAGATCGGGCCGGATACCATGCTGCCGATATCGGAGAAGCCAGAGGACCTGAACATCGTCGTCGCCGGCGGCCCGGGATCGCATTCGGTATTCATGCCGGTGTCGGCGTATACACGGTCGGTGACCAGGGAAATCGTGTTGTCCGAATAGCCCGGTGCAGCAGGAGGAGAGACTGACAGTCGCATGTTTAAAACATTAGCGCTTGGCGCCGGCGTCGGCCTGCTTGCAACGGTTGCAGCGGTGCATGCGGCCGAACCTTATCCTTCGCGGCCGATCCGTTTGATCGTGCCTTTTTCGGTGGGCGGTGCGGCTGACATCATTGCGCGTCTGCTCAGCACCGGGATGGGCAGTGGATTAAACACACAGATCGTTATCGACTCCCGGCCCGGCGGCGGCACCGTGCTGGGAACCGATCTCGCGGCGCATGCGAATCCGGACGGATATACGCTACTGCTGGCGGCTACCGCCCACGCGACGAATCCGGGGCTGCTTGGGAAACTCCCGTTCGATCCGATCAATGACTTTGCGCCGATCACGCTGGCGGTCGACACCCCGTTGATAGTCGTCGTGCCGGCTGCACTGCCTGTCGCGAACCTGCGTGACTTGATCGATCTGGCAAAATCGAAACCGCAGCGCGTGATTTACGGCTCATCGGGACAGGGCACGAGCGGGCATCTGGCGATGGAATTGTTGAGCCTCAAGACCGGCATCAGCATGACGCACGTGCCGTACAAGGGCGCGAGCCAGGCGTTGATCGATCTGCTCGGAGCGCAAATACAAGTGCTGTGCACGAGCACGCTGCCCGCGCTGCCGCATGTCCGATCCGGCCAGCTGCGCGGACTTGCGGTGACGAGCCTGACGCGGTCGCGCGCCGTGCCGGATATTCCTACCGTCGCCGAAGCGGCGCAGCTCCCCGGATTCCGCGCGAGCTCGTGGTATGCATTGCTGGCGCCGGCGAAAACCCCGTCGACCATCATTAGTAAGGTGTACAAGGTCGCGACACAAACGCTGCGATCGCCGGTGGTGACCGAGCAGCTCCTTGCACAAGGCGCGGAACCGGTCGCGAATACACCCGATGAGCTGCGCCGGTTTCTGCGCAATGAGATCGAGGTGTGGACCGACGTTATCCGACAGGCGAAAATCAGGCCGAACAGCTAACCGGAGTAATGCATGCAGACAAAAGCCGGCATCATGCGCGCCTTGCTGAAGCAGGGCATCGTCGTTTCGCCAGGCGTTTACGACGGTCTGAGCGCGCGCATGGTCGAGAAGATGGGCTTCAAAGCCGCCGCCACCGGCGGCAGCGGATTTTCAAACGCGCGCTTGAGCCAGCCCGACATCGGTTTGCTGACGTTGATGGAAAACGTGGATGCCTGTCGCCATCTCGCAAGGACGATTTCGATTCCGCTCATGGCGGATGCCGAAACAGGCTACGGTAATCCGGTTACAGTGTTCCATGCCGTGGAGTATTTCGAAGAAGCCGGCGTCGTCGGCATGAACATCGAAGACCAGGTGAGCCCCAAGCGTTGCGGTCACATGCAGGGCAAGGAACTGATCAGCGCGCAAGAGATGGCGAAGAAAGTCGAAGCGGCGGTGAAGGCAAAGAAAGATCCGGACTTCATCATCAACGCGCGTACCGATGCGATTGCCGTCGAAGGCCTCGACAAGGCGATAGAGCGCGCGCAGCTTTATATCAGGGCGGGCGCCGACATGGTCTTCCCGGACGCCGTCGGTTCCGAGGATCAGATCAGGCAATTTGTCGATGCGGTCGAAGCGCCGGTCAGCATCAACATAGGCTTCGGCATACGTTCGCGGCCAACCACGCCTCTAATGTCGGTCAAGCGCCTGGCCGAACTGGGCGTCGCGCGCGTGACGATGGCGCGCATGCTGCCTTCAGCCGCGCTGATGGGTATGCGCAGGGCGCTCGAACTGATGCGCGACCACGTCGAGACGGGCGCGATGCACGATCGTCCCGACCTGCTCTGCGGGATGGAAGAGATTACCGATCTGATGGGTTACGCGAAAATCGCCGAGCTCGAAGAGCAGTTTCTGCCTGACGACCAGCTTGAGCGCAAGTACGGGGCGGAGAAGGTCGATTACGTGGTGCGCTCGCGTAAGAGTTAATCTGTCCGGATTGCACGGACCGGCATTGCCGCGCTCGTGGAAATTATCGCGCGCTAATTGTCCGCGAGCTTCGCGTCTTTGACGACGCGCGCCCATTTGGCGATTTCCGCACGTAAAAACGCGGCAAATTGCTCCGGTCCCTGGCCGATCGGAGTCACGCCGAATTCGAGCAGGCGCGCCGTCGTTGCCGGCGATTGAATCACTGTTGTAAAAACACCGTTCAATATCGCCACGATATTGGCCGGCGTGCGCGCGGGTGCGAGCACGCCGTACCAGGTGCCCGATTCGAGGCCTTTCACGCCCGCTTCGGCCATCGTAGGGACATCGGGCAGCACGGGTGTGCGCCGCGCGCTGGTAACTCCAAGCGCCCGCAGGCGGCCAGCCTTGATATGCGCGACGACGTCGAGAGGTCCGGTAAAAATCATGTCGACGTGGCCGCCCAGCAGATCGATGATGGCCGGCCCCGTGCTCTTATAGGGAACGTGGATCATTCTGACGCCGGCCAGCGTCGAAAAAAGTTCGCCGGTCAGGTGCGGCGAACTGCCGGTGCTGCCCGACGCAAAAGTCATCGCACCCGGTTTCGATTTCGCGAACGCAATCAGCTCAGCGACCGAACGCACCGGCATCGCCGAGTTGACGACGAAAATATTTGGCTGCGACGCAAGCAGCGTAACCGGCGCGAAATCGCGCGCCGTGTCGTAAGGCAGCTTTTTGATGAGGCTCGGATTGACCGTATGCGTAGTCGTGACGAGCAGCACGGTATAGCCGTCAGGCGCCGACTGCGCCGCGATTTCACTGCCGATCACGCCGCTGCCTCCGGGGCGATTATCGAGCACGAACGATTGGCCAAGCGCATTGCCTGCGCCGGGCTGTATCAGCCGGCCCACGCTATCGGCGCCTCCGCCGGGCGCGAACGGTACGATGCAGCGTATTGGTTTCGTCGGGAATGCAGCGGCGTCGACGGCACATGCATTGCCGGACAGCATGGCAAATGCGCAAGCAGCGCACCAGGCGGTGCCTGAAATCTGGATCATGTCGAATATGTTACCGTACCCGATAACCTTTAAATTTTCGCAAGGCTGACGCATGAATACTGAAATAGAAATGCAAAGTTTCACCGCGAGCGATGGTTTGACGCTGCGTTACGTGGTCGATGATTACACCGATCCGTGGCGCACGCCCGACACGCTGGTGCTCGTGCATGCCGCGATGGGCAGCTCGCGGCGCTTCTATGCATGGGTGCCGCACCTCGCACGCGACTATCGCGTCGTGCGTCTCGATCAGCGCGGCCACGGCCAGTCGGGCATACCGACGCAGGAGCAGATGACTTTCAAGCGGCTTGGCAAAGATGTCGTCGAACTCATCGATCATCTCGATTTGGATGCGGTGCATCTCGCCGGTTCCTCCGCGGGCGGCATCGTCTCGCAAAGCGTCGCGATCGATTATCCGGAGCGCGTGAAATCGCTCGCGAGCTACGCCGCGCCGCCGGGCATGAAAATGGGCCGCCAGGATTACAACGGCTGGCTCGCTAAAATCGGCTCGAAAGGCCTCGCCGCATTTCTGCGTGAAACGATCGCCGACCGCATGGACCTATCTCAGGTGGAGCCGGGGTTCGTCGACTGGTTCATTGCCGAAGCAGCGCGCAACAAAGTCGAATCGCTCGCGCGCTTCGTGCCGACGGTTGCCGTCGTCGACCATACCGCCGATCTGCATAAGATCCGTTGCCCGACGATGATCGTCGCGCCCGGCGCCGATCCGATTCACCTGATAGACGAGTACGAACTGCTGCGGAAAGAGATCAGGCAATGCGAATTCATCGTCTATGAAAACCTGCCGCACAACATTACCGACACCGTGCCGGACCGCTGCGCGAAGGAGCTGCTGCGCTTCCTTAAATCGACGGCTTGACGGCAGCTAGCGGCGAATGTCGCCGGGAACGTAGCTGGAACGTACCGGCAGCGCGTGCCCGGGTGCGACCGAATACGACCCTTCGATGACATTGCTATCCCGTTGGGCCCGCAATCTTCTGATTACCCACCAAATGCGGACTGCGACAACCGCGGCCAGCACTCCGGCGGCAACCAGCGCGAACGCGATGAAAAACAGCCCGACCAGTGCAAGAGATGCAGCGATAAGTGCGGCAATCAAGCGTCCAACCCAGCTGGCCGGGAGCACACCCGCAGATATTTGTTTTTGATAAGTCATAGTGAGTATTGGATTACGGCCGGGACGTAAAGTTCAGGCCGCCTGGCCAGGCAGCCATTCCTTCAAAAGCATCATTCCGGCGATGCTACCGCGCAGGCCCAGCGCCCATGCTCGGCGGCGGCAAAGAAATCATCGAGCGCGCGGTTGAATGCGAGAGGTTCCTCGATATTGAGGTTATGGCCCGAGCGCGGAAACACCATGAGGCCGGAGCACGGCATCTGCGCGCGTATGAAATGCGAGGGCTCGATCGCCGGGCCGTCGTCGTCGCCGAACATCAGGAGCGTAGGCACTTTACAGGCGCGCAATTGCGCGGCCTGATCGTAGACCGATGGCCGATTGAAAAAGCTGCCGCGCAAGGTGCGCGCGCAGCCGTCAGCCGAGTGCGTCTTGAGACGTTCGCGAAATGCCGCCCAGCCGCGCGGATCCTTGGCTTTGAAACTTTGACGCACGGCAAGATTGGCCATGCGATCCGCCATCACTTCGGAGCCGAGTTCTTCGTAGCCGCGCGCACGCGCTTCCACGGCGGCGAGGCGGGCTTTTTGCTGTTCCGGATCGGTGGTTACGCCGGAGCCGCAGCTGCCGAGTACCAGCGAGCGCACGCGCTCGGGATTGGCGAGAGTGAAATTCAGGACGGCGAAAGAGCCCATCGAAAGCCCTACCAGGTGCACTTGCGCAAATCCCAGATGATCCATCAGTCCGCCGATGTCGGCGGCCAGACGAGGCACGGCGTATTTACCGATATCTTCGGGCACGTCCGACGGCGGATACCCGCGCGCGGCGTAGGTTACGCAGCGGTAGCGCCGCGCAAAGTGGCAGATCTGCGGTTCCCACGTCTGGTAGTTGTCGCCGAACTCGTGCGCGAAAATCACCGGGAAACCGCTGCCTGTCTCCTCGTAGTAGATGCGAACGTTATCGTCGGTTATGAAGTGGGGCATAGTTTTCAATCCGCGCGCACGTTGGCTTTGCGGGCAACCGCCGTCCAGGTGTCAATCTGCTCTTTGATGAACGCGGCGCACTGCGCGGGCGTGCTGGCCTGGATATCCATCGCCAGCACGTCTAGACGCTGCCTGACATCCGGCATGTGCAGCACGGTTGCAATGTCCCGCTGCAGCTTCGTCACGATATCTTTCGGCAAATTCGCCGGCGCCTGCAGGGTGTGGAATTCAATCCCTTCATATCCCGGCAGCACGCTCGCAATCGCCGGCACACCCGGTAGCCGCGGCGTAGGGTTCGCGCTGGTCACTGCGATCGCGCGTATCTTGCCCGCGCCTAGCTGGGTAAGCGACGTCGAAATGCTGGTCATGGCGTAGTCCACTTCCCCCGAGATCACGCCGGTCAGCTCGGCAGATGCGCCCTTGTAGGGTACGTGCACGGTGCTGATCCCTGCCCGCATGTTCAACAGCTCGCTGAACACGTGCGGCGAAGAGCCGATCCCGATAGAGCCGAACCGGAGCGTGCCGGGTTTGGCTTTCGCGCGCTCGATCAAATCCTTCAATCCTGTCACGGGCGAGGATGCCGACACGACCATGACGAGCGGCAGCGTCACCATCAGGGTGACATGGGTGAAATCCTTGTATGGATCGTATGGGAGCTTGGAATAAAGGCCGGGCGCTATTGCATTGGGGCCGAAGCCGCCGACGAAAAGCGTGTAGCCGTCGGGCTGCGCTTTCACAACCATATCAGCGCCGATAGTGCCGCCGGCGCCGACCCGGTTGTCGACCAGCACGTTTTGCCCCCACATCTCGGAGAGTTTCTGCGCCACGGTGCGCGCGATTACGTCGGTGGAACCGCCGGGCGCCAGGCCCACGATGAAGCGCACCGGTTTGTTGGGGTAATCCTCGGCGTGAACGGTATTCACGCCCCAAACCGCGATACATAGCGCAATAGCCAGAAGATTCAATCGATTCACTCATAACTCCTGTGGTTCATGTGCATCGCCAGTATCGCGCAACAGCACAGCCTGGAAGTGTTTTAGCCATCACCTGCGAGGTAAGGCGTTGGTGGCGCAAACCTGCAAACAGACATGCCGCCGCGCGAATTGACGCAAAAAGCAGAAAGTCAGCGACATTCCCTAGAGTATGGCCAATTCCTGCAGCCGTGGTCAATCGCAGATTTGCCGCACTATCAGTAAAATCCAGGTTCAACTATTCTCAAGCACGCGATTGAAATATGGTGCGAGTTCTATTTGTGTGCATGGGCAATATCTGCCGCTCGCCGACTGCCGAGGCGGTGTTCAAGCGTGCCGTAGTCAAGTCGGGGCTCAAAGACGTCATTGACTGCGATTCCGCCGGCACACACGGATACCACGTAGGCGAACCGCCTGATCAGCGCGCGCAACAAGCCGCGCTGCGCCGCGGCTACGACATGAGCAACCTGCGCGCGCGCCAGGTTGTCAGAAGAGACTTCGAGCTGTTCGATTATGTCGTAGCGATGGATAAGCACAATCTCGCTTTGCTCGAAGATATTTGTCCAAAGCAGCATGCAGACAAGCTCGCGCTTTACTGCGACTTCCATGCCGAATATGCAGGACGCGAAGTGCCGGACCCGTATTATGGGGGGGGCCGCGGGGATTCGAGCAGGTACTCGATATGATAGAGACGGTAAGCGAAAGCCTCGTAGCACGTCTGCGGCGGTCATCCCGCAGGTGAAAAAAATGCCGGGAAGGTTCCCGGCATTTTATTTACTTGCCTGTTTCCACCTGGACCAGCGGTTCGTTGCTGATCGGCGGCAGCGGCGGGCGCACGCGCGGCGGACGCGGCGGAGCCGGTGGCTCCACCTTGCTCGCTGCAATGCGTAATTTCTCTGCATCGGTTTCGACCAGCACCAAATCGGGCGGCAGCACGATGGGGTCGAGGACCACCGAAACGGTGGGCGCGACGATCACTGACGCCGCTGGCACGTGTTCGACGACCCTCTCTGCAACCGGCTCCGGCTGGGCATAGTGCTCAGGCTCTGGTTGGGCTTGGTGCTTCGGCTCGACTTCCTGCACCGGTGCGGCATACGATGTTTCAAACGGCGCCGGCGGAATCGGCACCTGCGGCACGTCAACGTGCTGCGTCGCGAACGATTCGGCCGCTACGGCAGTTGCTGCGACCGTTTCCGCAGTGGCGATCTCGGTGCCGCCATTGCCTGACGTGGGCACGTGTTGCGATGTTCCCTCGGCAGCAGCCTGACCTTCATGACGCTCTGCGCGATCTCGTCCACCGCGCCCGCCGCGACGGCGCCGGCTGCGGCCTTCGCCGCGTCCTTCGCCTTCAGCACGCGGTGCTTGCTCGCGAGGTTGAGTCGGTGCGCCGCCGGCTTCGGTGGACGGTTGCTGATCCGTGCGTTCCGGACGCGGCGGACGCGATTGCTGTCCGTCGCGGCGATGTTGCTCCTGTTGCCCATCGCGCGGCGGTCTCGGTTCGCGCGGCGGGCGTGGTTCGCCATTGCGGCCGCGTTGTTGTTGACGGCCGCCCTCGGCACCGCCTTCGCCACGTGGCCCTTGGGCGAGACGGTCACCACGCGGTTCATCGCGTTTGTGATCGCGACGAGGTTGGTTGGGCCGCCCGCGCCGCGCGCCGCGGTCCGGACGCTCGCCACGCTCGGCGCGTTCGGGACGCTCGCGCGTCGTCACCGGCTTGGTTTCGATAACTTCCGTTGCCGGACGCTTGAACCAGCCGAATATCTTGTTAATGATCGAAGGCTCGGCTTGCGCAATGGGTGCCGCCGCGGGTTTCGGCGTGTGATCAACGATAGGCGCGGGTTGCGACGGTGTGATGCCTTTGACCGCCGCCTCCGGACGCGGCGCGGCCGGCTCGGTTTGCGCGGACGGCAGGCCGCCATCGGTTTTCTCCGGCATCGCGACCATTTCGTAACTCGGCGGCGGCACGTCGGCCTGATTCAATTCCTCGTGTTTCATGCGCGTTACGGTGTAGTTCGGCGTCTCGAGGTGAATATTCGGGATCAGCACGACGTTGACCTTAAGGCGTTGCTCGATCGAATGAAATTCAGCGCGCTTCTCGTTAAGCAGATAAGTCGCGACATCGACCGGCACCTGTGCGTGCACGGCACCGGTATTTTCCTTCATCGCTTCTTCCTGCAGGATGCGCAGGATATGCAGCGCGGTCGATTCGATGCCGCGGATGTGGCCGGTCCCATGGCAGCGCGGGCAGGGGATATGGCTGCTTTCCGCGAGCGCGGGGCGCAGGCGCTGGCGCGACAACTCCAGGAGGCCGAAACGCGAAATCTTGCCGGTCTGCACGCGCGCACGATCGACGTGCAATGCATCGCGCAGGCGATTTTCCACTTCGCGCTGGTTGCGGCCGCTTTCCATGTCGATATAGTCGATGACGATCAGCCCGCCGAGGTCGCGCAGGCGCAATTGGCGTGCAAGCTCATCGGAGGCTTCGAGGTTGGTGCGAAATGCGGTTTCTTCGATATCGGCGCCGCGCGTCGAACGCGCGGAGTTGACGTCGATCGACACCAAAGCCTCGGTGTGATCGATGACGATGGCGCCGCCCGACGGCAGCGAGACCTGGCGCGAGAACGCGGTTTCGATCTGGTGTTCGATCTGGAACCGTGAAAACAGCGGCACGTCGTCTTTGTACAGCTTGACTCGATTGACGTTGGCGGGCATCACATGGCCCATGAAGGCCTTCGCCTGCTCGTATATGTCTTCGGTGTCGATCAGGATCTCGCCGATGTCCTGGGAGAAGTGATCGCGGATCGCGCGAATGACCAGGCTGGATTCCTGGTAAATCAGGAAGGCGCCATTCTGGCCGGTCGAAGCGTTTTCGATTTCACGCCACAACTGCAGGAGGTAATTCAGGTCCCAGCCGAGTTCCTCGGCGTTGCGGCCGATGCCGGCAGTGCGCGCGATAACGCTCATGCCCGCAGGCACTTCCAGCTGGTCGATGGTCTCGCGCAGCTCGGCGCGTTCTTCCCCTTCGACGCGGCGCGAGACGCCGCCGCCGCGCGGATTGTTGGGCATCAGAACGAGATAACGGCCGGCGAGGCTGATGAACGTGGTCAGGGCAGCGCCCTTGGTGCCGCGTTCGTCCTTGTCGACCTGGACGATGAGTTCCTGGCCTTCACGCAGCGCATCCTGGATGCGCGCACGCGCGACGTCTACGCCGGGTTTGAAATAGGCGCGGGCGACCTCCTTGAAAGGGAGAAAACCGTGGCGCTCGCTGCCGTAATCGACAAAGGCAGCCTCGAGGCTGGGCTCGACGCGGGTGATGACGCCCTTGTAGATATTGCTTTTGCGCTGCTCTTTGCCTGCGGATTCAATGTCCAGATCGAGCAGTTTCTGGCCATCTACGATTGCTACGCGCAGTTCTTCGGACTGCGTCGCGTTAAACAACATGCGTTTCATTTTTTCTTCTCCCGCGCTCAGTGTCACGGGATGGGCAAACTTTACGCGCAACCGCTAAGCCGCGCGCTGGTGCTCGATCATTCAGTCACGAATACTGATCATTGATGGTGAGTGACTAGTTAAAAATGACTTTCGCTGTTTGCCGTTAAAATTCGTCAGTGCGCAGCGGGTAATTCCGGCGTGAGGTGCGTCGCACCGTGGCCGCGGTCGCTGCTGCAACAAAGCTTTTCGTGTGCTGTGAGCGCGTATTTCGACTACCATCGCTACTTTTAGTGGTGAGCGATATTAACCATTGCATTTCGGCAACCGGCTTTTCCCATCATCGGGAATTTTTCCCGCGTTGTGATCCACCGTACCTGGATAGCGACCGTATGGCGCTGGGCCAACCCGCCTGGCGTTACCTGCGGCAAATACCGCGGTATTCAGCCTTAAGCTCCGGACAGTTCTGTCCTGAAGTCTGCTAACCAGCGAATAGTATAAGCAAAATGAAGGATTTGGGCAAAAATTCGGTGACGCGGCACCAAATCGGGGAGGAAGCCGCCGGGCAGCGTATCGACAACTATCTGGTGAAGCTGCTGAAAGGCGTACCCAAGAGCCATGTCTACCGCATCCTGCGCAGCGGCGAAGTGAGAGTCAACGCCGGGAGGGCGAAGCCGGACTATCGCATCCAGACCGGCGACGAGTTGCGCATCCCGCCGGTGCGCGTGGCGGAACGCCCGGCCCGCGCGACACCGCCGGTCAGCGAAGCGCTCGAACGCGCGGTTCTGTTCGAGGATGAACACCTCTTGGCGCTCAACAAGCCGTCTGGCCTGGCCGTGCACGGCGGCAGCGGCTTGAGCTTTGGCGTCATCGAGCAGCTGCGGGGCCAGCGTCCGCATGCGCGCTTTTTCGAACTCGTGCACCGCCTCGACCGCGACACGTCGGGCGTGTTGCTGGTCGCCAAGAAACGCAGCGCGTTGACCACTTTGCATGCCGCGTTGCGCGAAGGGCAAGTCAAAAAATATTACCTGGTGCTGGTCAAAGGCAAATGGCGCAACCAGAAACAGGTCGTGCGTCTTAATCTGCACAAATACCTGCTCGCTTCGGGCGAGCGCCGCGTCGCCGTCAAAGAGGAGGGGCAGGAATCGCACACGGTTTTCGAATTGAAACGCGCATGGCAGGACTATAGTTTGCTGCAGGCCGAGCTCAAGACTGGCCGCACGCACCAGATCCGTGTGCATCTCGCACATCTCGGTTTTCCGATTGCGGGGGACGACAAGTACGGAGACTTCAATCTGAACAAGCAACTCGCCCGCGACGGCCTGAAACGCATGTTCCTGCATGCGGCGAGCGTCGGCTTCAGGCACCCTGCGAGCGGCGCAAAAATGGTGGTGGAAGCGCCGCTGCCCGCGGAACTGCAGAAATTTCTCGACGCATTGAGTTAAATACGGTGGCCCGGCGCTTTGAATTGGTGGTATTCGATTGGGACGGCACTTTGATGGATTCAACCGCCGTCATTGTCGCATCGCTGCAGGCGGCTTGCGACGACGTGGGATTGCCGGTGCCGACCGAAGAACGCGCGCAGCACATCATCGGGCTGGGGCTTTACGACGCTATGGCTTATGTATTACCCGGCATCGATGTGGCCGTGTATCCCCGGGTCGTCGAGCGCTATGGGCATCATTTCCGGTTGCGCGAATCGCAAGCGCCGTTATTCGGCGGCGCGGAGCAAATGCTGCGCGAGCTCAATGACGCGGGCCATAATCTGGCGATTGCAACGGGCAAGAGCCGTCGCGGGCTCGATCGCGCGCTCGATAAAACCGGTCTTGCGCCGCTATTTCATGCCACGCGTTGCGGCGAGGAGTCCGCTCCCAAGCCGCAGCCCGCCATGTTGTTCGATTTAATGCGCATGCTCGGCGCGCAGCCGGCGCGGACCTTGATGATAGGCGATACCACGCACGATTTGCAGATGGCAATCAATGCCGGGGTAGACAGCGTCGGCATCGCCTACGGCGCGCATCCGCGCGACCAGCTTATGGCCCTGCATCCCCTTACGTGCATCGACAGACCGCAGGACTTACGGCAGTGGCTCAAACACAACGCGTGATTTGCGCAAGCGCCGCGCTGACCGAGGGCGGCCCGGGCGTGCGTTTCGCAGTTCATCTGCATGGCAGGCAGGCCGCTGCGTTTGTAATCCGTTACGACGGCAGGGCCTATGCCTATTTGAACAGCTGTGCCCATATCCCGGTTGAACTCGACTGGATGGAGGGGGAGTTCTTCGATAAAGCTGGGTTATACTTGATTTGCGCGACGCATGGTGCAACTTACGAGCCGGATACGGGTCATTGCATCATGGGACCGTGCAAGGGCCAGCGCCTCGTTGCGGTACAGGTCGAAGAGCGCGGCGGCCAGGTTTACCTAACGGAAAGAGACACTCGCGATGGCTGAATTGGAATCAGGCACCCCTGGCGATGGTTGGGAGCGCAAAATTCTAGAAAAAGTCGCGTTAGCGGCAATTGCGGAGCAGCGCACCGCGCGACGCTGGAGCATGGCGTTCAAAATGCTGATAGTGCTTTACCTGTTCGTGGTTTTGTTTCTCGGCATGGGCTGGTTCAAGAAGCCCGGCGACAATTCGAGCGGCAAACACACCGCGATGGTCGAATTGCGCGGCGTAATTGCGTCGGATACCCAGGCAAGTGCCGACAATATAACGTCCGGATTGCAGGCGGCGTTCAAAGACAGCAACACTCAAGGTGTAGTGCTGCGCATTAACAGCCCCGGCGGCAGTCCAGTGCAGGCCGGCTACATCAACGATGAAATCAAGCGCTTGCGCGGTCTGTATCCGAACATTCCGTTGTACGCGGTGGTCGAAGACATATGCGCCTCCGGGGGTTACTACGTTGCCGCGGCCGCCGACAAGATCTATGTCGACAAGGCGAGCATCGTTGGCTCGATAGGGGTGGTCATGGATGGTTTCGGCTTTACCGGCACAATGGAAAAGCTCGGCGTCGAGCGGCGCGCAATTACGGCCGGTGAAAACAAGAGATTTTTGGATCCTTTCTCGCCCGTCAATCCGGCGCACAAGGCATTCGCGGAAAAGATGCTCGCTGAAATCCACGAGCAATTCATTGCGGTGGTGCGCGAGGGACGCGGCAAGCGTCTCAAGGAAACTCCGGACATTTTCAGCGGCTACGTGTGGACCGGGCCGAAAAGCATAGAACTCGGACTTGCAGACGCTCTTGGCAGCACGGAATCAGTGGCGCGTGACGTGATCAAGGCGGAGGAGATCGTAGACTTTACGCCGCACGAGAATATCGCCGAGCGCGTGGCGAAAAAATTCGGCGCGGCAGCGGCCCAGGCCCTGGTCAATGTGACGGCAACGAGCGGCGCGCAATTGCGCTGATCATCGCGCATAAAGCAGGAAAACGCTGGGCCGGCGGCCGATTTCCGGTTTATCCGCTTTCCATTCAGCAATAACCGCGCTGCGCACCGATTCGGTGGCGAGGGTGATGTCGCTGGCGACACAGAGCCGCGAATTATTCTGGCATTCGTCAAGGAACGCCTGCAACAATGCGTCGTTGCGATAGGGTGTCTCGATAAAAATCTGCGTGATGTCCTGTGCGTGCGATTCGCGTTCGCGCGCGGCAATCGCGCGGCGGCATTCATCCTTCTGTACCGGCAAATAACCATGAAATGCAAAACGCTGCCCATTGAAGCCCGACGCCATCAATGCGAGCAGTACAGCCGAGGGGCCGGCATGCGGCACCACGCGGATGCGCAGGCGATGCGCAGCCGCCACTAATAATGCACCCGGATCGGCGATCGCCGGGCTGCCGGCTTCCGACAATACGCCGGCACTGCGTCCGGCAAGCAAGGGCTGCAGCAATGCCGCCGCACGCGCGGCGTCGCCGTCCTTATCGAAGCGCTCGATCTGCAATTCGCGCAATGCCAGCGGGTGAGCAATGCTTTTGAGGAATTGGCGGGCGCTTTTTTCGTTCTCCACAAGAAAGTAATCGAGTCCGCACGCAGCCTGCAGCGCGGAGGGCGGCAACGACAGGCGTGCATCCGCGGCACCGAGCGTGACTGGAATCAGATGCAGCACGCCACTCATGGCACGTTCACGTCTTCGTTTTCATGGCAGATTCAAGCCTTCATTACGCAGCATTTCGCACAATGCTATCAGCGGCAGGCCGATTAACGCATTCGGATCGTCGCCATCGAGTTTTGCGACCAGCGTGATGCCCAGCCCCTCGATACGCGCGCTGCCGGCGCAATCATAGGGTTCCTCGGCGTGCAGATAGCGCTCGATCTGGATGTCACTGAAGTTACGCATGTGCACGGTGGCCGGGACGAGCTTGGTTTGCTCACGCGCGGCGCTTGAATTGAGCAAGCATAATGCGGTAAAAAAATGTACTGTCTTGCCGCGCATGAGCTTGAGCTGGGCACTGGCATTCTCGAAATCACCGGGTTTATTCAGAATCACGTCGCCGACGACTGCAACCTGGTCGCTGCCTATGATCAATGCGTCCGGCCACGCGCGCTGCACAGCGTGCGCTTTGGCGCTTGCCAGTCTGAGGGCAAGCGCATGCGGCGTTTCGTTGTGAAGCATAGCCTCGTCGATATCGGGTGCCGCGATTTCAAACGGGATATTGAGACGTGCAAGCAACTCGCGGCGATAGCGCGAGGTCGAAGCGAGGACAAGCCGCGGCGGGGCAGGGTTGGGCATGGCACAGGGGATCCGCAGGATGAAGCTAAGTCCCTGCGTTAAATGGATTTTCCGTTATTTTGTTTTGACAGGCGAGGGCGAAAATACTATCATGCGCGGTTTATGTCTGCACGGGCTGTCATCGATAGTGTTGAATTTGCTCGCACTGGCGAAAGCCTTAGTGGCGATGCGCCAGTAGGCGAACTTGCACGGCTGGCGGACAGCCTGTTCGACGCCTGCGGCAAATTGCATTATGAATTAAAGGGCGGCAGCGATTCGAAGCAAAGATTAAGGCTCCAACTGGCGGTTACGGGTACCATCAATCTGCGGTGTCAACGCTGTCTTGGCAGCTTGGCTTATCCGATTGACGTACAGACGAACTTGCTGGTACTGGCGCAGCAAGCAGGGGGCGAAACGGCAGAGATTGATGATCTCGACGGCGTGCCGGCTGATGCGCACACCGACGTGTGGTCTCTGGTGGAAGACGAAATTCTGCTCGGGATTCCGCTCGCGCCGCGCCATGCGGAGGAAGAATGCAGTCCGGCCGTCAAGGTGAGCGGCAATCGCGCCGCGTCGCCGTTTGCCGCGCTGGCGAAACTAACGCAGGAACGCACCAAGAATTGAACGAAAAGGAGTTTTAAAATGGCAGTCCAGCAGAACAAGAAGTCCCCTTCGAAGCGCGGTATGCACCGTTCGCACGATTTTTTGACCAATCCGCCGCTGGCAGTTGAGCCGACCACCGGCGAAGTGCATCTGCGCCATCACATCAGCCCGACTGGTTACTATCGCGGGAAAAAAGTCGTCAAAACCAAAGACGAGTAGGGACCGGCTAGGTCGTGCCGATGCGCGTATCCACGCGCGCGCTGCTGTGTGCGGCGCGCGGTAACGAGGACGTTTGATGGATGTAACGGTCGCCGTCGATTGCATGGGGGGGGATCATGGTCCCCATGTCACCGTCCCCGCCGCCCTTGACTTCCTGCAGCGTTGCGATGATGTGAATGTCATCCTGGTTGGATTACAGGATGAGATTGACGTCGAGCTGCGCAAGAGCAAGGTCGACAACGCCGCGCGCGTGGCCGTCCAGCCCGCAAGCGAGGTTGTCGGCATGGATGAGCCGCCGGCTTCCGCCTTGCGCGGCAAAAAAAATTCGTCGATGCGGGTTGCCGTCAACCTGGTCAAAGACGGCATGGCTCACGCCTGCGTCAGCGCGGGCAATACCGGCGCGCTGATGGCAATTTCGCGCTTCGTGCTGAAAACACTGCCCGATATCGAACGCCCGGCCATCTGTTCGGTCTTGCCGACAATGACCGGACGCACTTACATGCTGGATCTTGGCGCCAATGTCGATTGCACCGCCGAGCATCTGCTGCAATTCGGCGTGATGGGTGCAACCCTTGTAAGTGCAGTCGAGAACACGGAGCGGCCCAGCGTGGGCCTGCTCAACATCGGCGAAGAAGACATCAAAGGCAGCGAAGTGGTCAAGCATGCAGCGGAGCTGCTGCGTACGAGCGGGCTCAATTTTTACGGCAACGTTGAAGGTGACGACATCTATAAAGGCACCACCGACGTGGTGGTCTGCGACGGCTTCGTCGGCAACGTTGCGCTCAAGGCCTCCGAAGGCATCGCGCGCATGCTGGCGACCTACCTGCGCGAAGAATTCGAGCGCAACCTGTTGACCCGAGCGGCGAGCCTGGCTGCGCTGCCCGTACTCAATGCGTTCAAGCGCCGCTTCGACCCGCGTAATTACAACGGTGCAACGCTGCTGGGACTGCGCGGTATCGTCGTTAAGAGCCACGGCTCGGCGGACCGCCTGTCGTTTCGCATCGCGATCGGACGTGCAGCCGACGAAGCGCGCAGCGGCGTCCTGTCCAAGATTACGGAGCGCATGTCGGTAATCCAGGAAAACGCAGCGTGAAATATGCGCGCATCGTCGGCACCGGCAGTTATCTCCCGGTAAACGTTGTGACCAACGAAGAACTCGCGCGGCGCGTCGACACCTCTGACGAGTGGATACGTGCGCGCACCGGGATCCGGCAGCGCCACCTCGCGGCCCCTGAGCAGACGTCGAGCGAGCTTGCCTACCAGGCTTCGCTGCAGGCAATTGCTGCCGCGGGCATCGCGCCTGCTGACCTCGATTTGATCATCGTCGCGACGTCAACCCCCGATTTTATTTTTCCCAGCACTGCGTGCCTGTTGCAGGCGAAACTCGGCGCCAAACGCTGCCCGGCTTTCGATGTGCAGGCGGTGTGCTCCGGGTTCGTATACGCGCTCGATATCGCGGACAAATATATACGCGGCGGCGCTTATCGTCATGCTTTGATCGTGGGCGCGGAAGTATTTTCACGGATACTCGACTGGAGCGATCGCGGGACCTGCGTGCTATTCGGCGATGGGGCGGGCGCAGTGGTATTGGCAGCGAGTGACAAACCCGGAGTGTGCGCGAGCGTATTGCACGCAGACGGCTCGCAAGCCGGTATTTTGTCGACCCCCGGCAATGTATGCGGCGGGAAAGTGACCGGCGACCCGTTTCTCAGAATGGATGGTCAGGCCGTGTTCAAGCTGGCGGTGCGCGTGCTGGATGAAGTTGCGCGCGAGACGCTTAAATTATGCAATATGCAGCCAACCGACGTGGATTGGCTGATCCCGCACCAGGCGAACGTGCGCATACTGGATGCGACGGCCAGGAAACTCGGCATCGCCGCGGAAAAAGTCATCGTCACCGTCGATCGCCATGCCAATACTTCTGCCGCATCAGTGCCGCTGGCGCTCGACGTGGCGGTTCGCGATAACCGCATCAAGCCCGGCGACAAAGTACTGCTGGAAGGTGTCGGCGGCGGTTTCACGTGGGGCGCGGCATTGGTGGAAATGTAGAGGCGGCGATGAAGCTTGCATTGGTTTTTCCAGGACAGGGATCGCAATCGGTCGGCATGCTGCAAAGCTTCGCCGAGAGTAAACCCGTGCGCGACGCGTTCGCAGAGGCTGCGGACATCCTGCAACAGGATTTGTGGAAACTCGTCGCCGATGGTCCGGCGGAAGACCTCAATTCGACCGTCAATACGCAGCCGCTGATGCTCATCGCGGGTTACGCAGTTTATCGCGCGTGGCGCGAGGCGGGTGGTGATCAGCCGGCGATAGTGGCAGGCCACAGTCTCGGCGAATACACGGCGTTGGTCGTAGCGGGCGTCATAAGCCTGCGCGACGCACTGCCGCTCGTGCGCTTCCGCGCCCAGGCGATGCAGGATGCGGTGCCGTTGGGCACCGGCGCAATGGCGGCGATTTTAGGCCTCGACGATGACGCTGTCCGCGCGGCATGCGCGGAAGCTGCGCAAAGCGAAATCGTGGAGGCGGTAAATTTCAACGCGCCCAGCCAGGTCGTGATCGCGGGACATAAAAGCGCGGTCGAACGGGCCGCTGCCCTGGCCAAGACGAAAGGCGCCAAGCGCGCAGTGATGCTTCCCGTCAGTGCGCCATTCCATGCGTCTCTGCTCAAGCCCGCGGCCGCACGCCTGGAACAATATCTCGTCAACGTTACGTTCAATTCACCGCAAATGCCCGTCGTCAATAACGTCGATGTAGCGACCGTCATCGATCCGCAGCAGATAAAAAATGCACTGGCGCGGCAGGCGTGCAATCCTGTGCGCTGGGTCGAAGTCATTCAGCACATGGGACGCGCGGGCGCCACTCATGTCGGCGAGTGCGGCCCTGGCAAGGTGCTGGCGGGCATGACCCGGCGCATCGACGGCGCATTGCAGGGATTTGCAATTGCCGATGCGGCGTCGCTTGCGCAAGCCGTGCAAACATTCCGGCAGGCAGCGTAATGCTCAACGGACAAGTCGCATTGGTCACCGGCGCCTCGCGCGGCATCGGCAAGGCGATTGCGCTCGAACTAGGCAAACAGGGTGCGGTCGTAGCGGGCACGGCGACGAGCGAAGCTGGCGCACTGGCGATCGGTGCATACCTCGCCGCAGCGGGCATCAAGGGCGCCGGATTTGAGCTGAACGTCAACGATGCAGCGCAGGTGGAGTCGACCATCGGCGCCGTGCAAAAGCAATGCGGCGACATCGCAATTCTCGTCAACAACGCAGGCATTACGCGCGACAACCTCCTCCTGCGCATGAAAGACGAAGAGTGGGACGACATCATGTCGACCAATCTGAAGTCGGTGTACCGGCTGTCGAAACTCGTCCTGCGTCCGATGATGAAAGCGCGCCGTGGCCGCATCATCAATATCACCTCCGTGGTCGGTGTGATGGGTAACGCGGGCCAGACCAATTACTCGGCGGCCAAAGCGGGCATGATAGGTTTCAGCAAATCGCTCGCGCGCGAAATCGGCAGCCGCAACATTACGGTAAACTGCGTCGCGCCGGGCTTTATCGACACCGATATGACACGCGAGTTGAATGACGAGCAGCGTTCAGCCCTGATCGCGCAAATTCCTCTTGCGCGGCTCGGCGCGGTAGAGGATATTGCCGGCGCGGTGGTTTTTCTGGCGGGTCCGGCGGCGGGCTATATCACAGGCGCAACGCTGCATGTCAATGGCGGAATGTTGATGGAATAGGTGCGGATTGCGCCGGTTAGGTGGCGCGCGCCGTATTTGGTAAAATACCGATCGCTTTAATCTGGATGACTTCTGAGGGGAAAAGATGGAAAACATAGAACCGCGCGTCAAGAAAATTGTGGCTGAGCAGCTGGGCGTCAACGAAGCCGATGTCAAGAACGAATCGTCGTTCGTCAACGACCTCGGCGCCGATTCCCTGGATACCGTTGAACTCGTGATGGCGCTCGAAGAGGAGTTCGAGTGCGAGATTCCGGACGAAGAGGCGGAAAAAATCACCACGGTTCAGCAAGCGATAGATTACGTCAAAGGCCACCTCAAGTAACTTCCCAGCAAGGCTTACGCCGCGGAATTCCATTGGCACGACGCAGAGTAGTCGTCACCGGTCTGGGCATCATATCTCCGGTCGGCATCGGTATTCCCGAAGCGTGGGGGAATATTGTGGCCGGCAAGTCAGGTATTGCGCGCATCACGCGCTTCGATCCCGCTGCTTTTCCCACTCAGATCGCGGGCGAGGTCAAAGGATTCGAAGTCGCGAAATGGCTCGCCCCCAAGGAGGCGCGGCGCTTCGATACGTTCATTCACTACGGACTGGCCGCCGGGATTGATGCGATCAAGGACTCCGGCATCAATCTGGAGCAGGAAAACCTCGAACAAATCGGCGTCTGTATCGGCTCGGGCATCGGTGGTTTGCCGCTGATCGAAACCACGCACGACGCCATGCTGGCCGGCGGAGTACGCAAGATATCGCCGTTTTTTGTTCCCGGTACGATCATCAACATGATTTCCGGCCAACTGTCGATCATGTACGGACTCAAGGGCCCTAACATAGCGGTGGTCACGGCTTGCACGACCGCCAACCACAGCATCGGTGAAGCGGGTCGCTTCATTGAGTACGGAGACGCCGACGTGATGGTCGCCGGCGGTGCCGAATCAACGGTGTCGCCGCTAGGCGTTGGCGGGTTTTGCGCGGCACGCGCGCTGTCGACGCGCAACGATGCCCCCGAGCAGGCGAGCCGCCCATGGGACAAAGACCGCGACGGATTCGTGCTGGGAGAAGGCGCCGGCGTGCTGGTGCTCGAAGAATATGAGCATGCGAAAAAGCGCGGCGCGCGCATCTACTGCGAGCTTGCCGGTTATGGCTTGAGTGCCGATGCGCACCACATCACCGCGCCATGCGAGGACGGGGAGGGCGCCGCGCGCTGCATGGTGAACGCCCTGCGCAATGGCGGCGTCAATCCCGACGAAGTCGATTACATCAATGCACACGGCACATCGACGCCGCTCGGCGATCTCGCGGAAACCATCGCCGTCAAACGCTGCTTTGGCGACCACGTCAAAAAGCTGGCGGTCAGTTCGACTAAATCGATGACCGGCCATTTGCTCGGCGCTGCCGGCGGCATCGAAGCCGTATTTACCGCGCTGGCATTGCACGAGCAGATTGCACCGCCGACGATCAATCTCGTCAATCAGGATCCGCAATGCGATCTCGATTACGTGCCCAACCACGCGCGCAAGATGCCGATCAAGGTCGCGGTCTCGAATTCGTTCGGATTTGGCGGCACCAACGGCAGTCTGGTGTTCCGCGCGACCTGAGGCTGCACCGGCGATACATGCCGGCCGGCGCCTAATCATGAATCTGGTCAATGGCATCGCAAGCGATGCGGTCAGCGTACGCGATCGCGGATTGGCCTACGGCGACGGTGTGTTCCGCACCTTCCCGATGCGTAGCAGTAGGCCCGTGCTGTGGCAGCGCCAGTATGCAAAGCTTGCGCGCGACTGCCAGACGTTGAATCTGAATTGCCCGGCATTGGCGCTGCTCGATCGGGATATGGCATCGATCAGCGCGGCCGAACCCGATTGCGTGGTGAAGATCATTATCACCCGCGGCGATGGTGCGCGCGGCTATGCGTTGCCGGCCGCCGCTACGCCCACGCGCGTAGTCATGACCAATCCGCTGCCGAGTCACATCAGGCATCATCAGGAAACCGGTGTGCGCCTGCACCTTTGCCGCATCAGATTGGCCATTCAACCGGCATTGGCCGGCGTCAAACATCTCAATCGGCTGGAAAATGTGCTTGCGCGCGCTGAATGGAGCGAGCAGGAAATTGCCGAAGGGCTGATGTGCGACACCGATGGCAACGTGATTTGCGGCACGATGAGCAATCTGTTCGCAATCAAGAATGGCACGCTGCTCACACCAGAACTGACTCGTTGCGGCGTAAGCGGTGTGATGCGCGACCTTGTCATCGAACTCGCCGGTAGCCACGGTATTCCAGTACAAACTACAGCAATCCGCATCGACGACCTGCTCGCGGTCGACGAGTTGTTCGTCGTCAACAGCGTGATCGGCCTGTGGCCGGTTATCGCGCTCGATCGCAAAGCCTGGAACCTGGGTACGCTTACTGCGCAACTGCAACGGTGGATCAGCGATGCTCAAGGCGATTAAGCGTTGGCTCAAGCGCGCGCTGTGGCTGGGCGTAATGCTTATTGCGGCGTTTGCTGCATGGCTGATCAATTACGCAAGCTCGGATATGCCGCTTGCGACGTCGTTGCAATTCAGCCTTAAGCAGGGCAGCAGTCTGCGCGGTGCAACACGCCAAATGCATGATGCCGGCGTGCTCGCAACGCCACGGCAATTCGAATTTCTGGCGCGTTTGTACGGACATGCCGGCCGGGTGCAGGCGGGCAACTATGAGATCCGCACGCCGGTAAGTCCTCTTGCGCTGCTGGAAATGATAACGTCCGGCGCACGCGGCCAGGACCAGATCACGCTCGTCGAGGGGTGGACTTTCAGCCAGATGCGCGCGGCGATCGACGCGCACCCGGCCTTCAATCACGATACGCGAGGCGTCACCGAGGCGGACTTGATTGCCCGCCTGGAAATTCCCTATCAATCGGCGGAAGGTTGCTTTTTTCCCGATACCTATTATTTTCCCAACGGCGCGAGCGACGCCGCACTTATGCAACGCGCGTATCGCGCAATGCAAATACAGCTCGACGCCCTGTGGAAAACCCGCTCCGGGGAATTGCCGCTGGCGAAACCTTATGAGGCGCTGATCCTCGCTTCCATCGTTGAAAAGGAAACCGGACAGATCGCGGATCGGCGTCTGATTGCGGCAGTCTTTTTGAATCGCCTCGGCATCGGCATGAAATTGCAGACTGATCCCACCGTGATCTACGGCCTTGGCCCGCAATTCGACGGCAATCTGCGCAAACGCGACCTGCTAGCGGATGGGCCGTATAACTCCTACACCCGAGCTGGGTTACCGCCGACGCCGATCGCGCTGCCAGGGCTTGCTTCGCTGACTGCGGCTCTCAATCCTGCGCCGAGCAAAGCGCTGTATTTCGTGGCGCGCGGCGACGGCTCATCGCATTTCTCGAATAGTCTGGCAGAGCACGAGCGCGCCGTGACAAAATACCAAAGGCACGGTGCCCACTGAACATATGCGCGGAAAATTCATCACTCTCGAAGGCATCGACGGCGCGGGCAAGAGCACCCACCTGGCGTGGCTTGCTGATTTTTTTAAAGAACACGGCGTCACCGTGCGCATCACGCGCGAGCCCGGCGGCACGGCCTTGGGCGAAAAGCTGCGCGGGTTGCTGCTCGATAAGAATCAAGCCATGCACCTCGAAACAGAGGCCCTGTTGATGTTCGCTGCGCGGCGCGAGCACATCGACAAGGTGATCGCGCCCGCGCTCGCGGCAGGCGAGTGCGTGGTCTGCGACCGGTTTACCGACGCGACGTTCGCCTATCAGGGCAGCGGACGCGGCGCCGATTGGTCGCGGCTCGGAATACTCGAGCAATGGGTCCAGGACAAACTGCAACCGGACCTGACTTTGTTGTTCGACGTCGCGCCGGAAGTCGGACGAGCACGCGCCGGCAGCATCAAGCAGCCGGATCGCTTCGAGCAGGAACAGAATGACTTTTTCCAACGCGTGCGCGAGGGCTATTTGCGCCGCGCGCGGGAAGATACAGCGCGCGTCCGCGTGATCGACGCGGGCGCAGGCATTGAAGAGATCCGGCGCAAGCTGGTTGAAATCTTGGAACCTTTATGCCGATAGTTCCCTATCCATGGCATCAAACGCAGTGGCGGGACCTGCTACAACGCAAAGCCTCATTGCCGCACGCATTGTTATTTCGCGGCAGGGAAGGAATAGGCAAACTCGATTTCGTGCGCAAGCTCGCGCAGTCATTGGCCTGCGAAAACCCCGGCGCTGATGGTGCTGCCTGCGGTGAGTGTCAAGGTTGCCGCTGGTTTGCCGCGGGCGCCCATCCCGACTACCGGGAATTGCTGCCCGAAGCTTTGCGTCCCGCGAATGCGGAGGGAGCCGCGACTGGCGATCGCAAGCCGAGCCAGCAGATTTCCGTCGAAGAGGTCAGGGCCCTGCATGACTTCATCAACTTAACTTCACATCAGACAGGCGGTAAAACAATAGTGTTTTATCCGGCGGAAACGCTAAACGTAAATGCCGCCAATGCGTTGCTGAAAAGCCTGGAAGAACCGCCGTCGAATACGCGGTTCATGCTGATCGCGCATCGACCCGGCTACCTGCCGGCGACTGTTATCAGCCGTTGCCAGCAAGTCATGCTGCCGACGCCGCCTGTGCCGGTGGCAGAACAATGGTTGCGCGAGCAGGGCATCAGCGAGCCTGCGCTAAGCCTGGCGCAAACGGGTAATGCCCCGCTCGCCGCATTGGCTCTTGACGATGGTTCATTCTGGACACAGCGCAGGTCTCTGCTCGGCGGTCTGGCGGCGCCGGGCATGGATGCGTTCGCGCTGGCCGAGCAGGTGCGTGAATTTCCGATTCCCCGGCTGCTCGGCTGGCTGCAGCGTTGGACGTATGATTTATTAAGCGCCAAATCGGCTGGCTGTGTGCGCTACAACCCGGATTTCGAAAAGCCGCTTAATCTGCTGGCGACCCGGCTGCGCGCGGTCGATATCGCGCGCTTTCATCGCACCTTGGTACGTCAGCAGCGCAGCGTCCATCATCCGCTCAACGCGCGCCTGTACATTGAGCAGCTATTATTTTCGTACACGGCGTTGCTGCGCGGCGAGGATTTGACTGACAGCTATGCTCGTTGATTCACACTGTCATATCGATTTTCCCGAGCTAGCCGATAAGCTCGACTCCGTATTCGATCTGATGCGCGAAAACGGAGTCGAGCGCGCCTTGTGCGTTTCGGTGACACTGGAGGATTTTCCGCGCGTAAGGAAACTGGCGGAGGCCTATCCGCATGTTCACGGTTCGGTCGGCGTGCACCCCGATTACGAGGCAGTGGCTGCCGTGTCGGTCGAGGAACTAATCGCATTAGCCGGCAATCCCAGAATAGTGGCTATCGGCGAGACTGGGCTCGATTACTATCGATTAAAGGGCGATCTGGAATGGCAACGCGAACGCTTCCGCACTCATATACGTGCGGCGCGCGAGTGTGGCAAACCGCTGATCATCCATACGCGCGAAGCTGCGGAAGACACTTTGCGCATCATGCGCGAGGAGGGTGCGGAAAAGGCCGGCGGGGTGATGCATTGCTTTACCGAGTCCCTGGATGTGGCCAAGGCGGCAATGGACCTCGGCTTCTATATCTCGTTTTCAGGGATAGTGACGTTCAAGAACGCGAAAAGCATCAAAGAGGTGGCCAAACGGGTGCCGATGGAAAAGTTGCTGGTCGAGACCGATTCTCCGTACCTGGCGCCGGTGCCGTACCGGGGCAAAACCAACCAGCCCGGCTACGTCAAACACGTGGCCGAGGAAATAGCCCGATTAAAGGAGCTGGCCTTTGATGCGGTATGCAAGCAAACATCAAATAATTTCTATAATTTATTCAAAATATTAAGAACATAATATAATGTCAATTATTAAGATAATATCAGGGCTGCTTTTAGTACTTATCTGCCAACTAGCGGTAGCTGGCGCATACGAGGACATGATGGACGCGGTAAAGCGCGACCAGGTTTCGGCCATTGGCGGGCTGCTCAAACGCGGATTTGACGTTAATACGACCGACAAGGAAGGCAACACCTTGCTCATGATAGCTGCCAAGGAAGGCAGCGTCGGCGCAGTGAATCAATTGCTCGCCGCCCAACCCAGGATTGACGCCCGTAACATATACGGGGAAACAGCGTTGATGCTGGCCGCCATACAGGGCAACCTGGATATCGTGCGCAATCTCTTACTGCATCACGCTGATACCAATACGCCCGGGTGGACCCCTTTGATGTATGCCGCGGCCAATGGGAATCTCAACATTGCGCGGTTGTTGATTTCGTATGGGGCACAGGTCAATGCAGCGGCGGATAATGGATTTACGGCATTGATGATGGCGGCGCGCGAGGGGCAAGCTCCTGTGGTTTCTCTGCTTCTGGCCAATGGTGCTGACGCGGGAATGCAGTCAGCGTCAGGAGCCACAGCAGCATCGATCGCGCAGGAAAAGAAATTTCCGCAGATCGTTGAAATAATAGCCAAACGCGCGATGCGTTAGATTAGAGTGCGGTCCCGTTTGATGGGCTTTGTTATTACTTCGTATAATGTATATTATGTCAAATAGATGATTGGCAAATATATTCAGAGCCTTAGGCATAGAAGCTACCCTAAACGCTGCATAAAATCGACGGCCCGCAACAACGGCTGCGCCCCCCTGCAACGCCGGTATCATGTTCGACCTGTTTGGCGAAATCCCCGTACTGCTGCACGAAGTCGATACCTGGCTCATCGTCGTCGCCCGCATCCAGCCTGACAACTGGCGCGCCCGCCACTACCTCGACCACTGGAACGTCCCTGACAAGATACGCCGCTGGAAGGCCGCCCACGGCGTGCCGATCTTCAACGCCGAGGACTACGAAGACACATTACGCTGACCACCTTGATCGCCGTAGCCAAGTTCATCGACCACTGTCGCGCCCCCGCACTTGATACACGTGTCTAAGGCAAAACGCTTAGAAAATGCCTCCACGACTTTTCGCTCGTGCGTATCAAGCGTCAATGAAAAGGTCGTGCCATATTGAGGGCAGCGAACACGCATCGTCGCGCCGACTTGATTAGCGAATTCCACGATTGTCACCCAAAGCGAAGTATGGAAACGCCATGATGCATGCTCTTGCGGCGGACACGAATTGTCGCACTGTTTGCTCGGGTCTTTCACGGGTTTCACCGTGAGAGCATCAAGCAGTCACATCACATGTAACTTTTACAATCTATTTTTCGAATCACCATGCGTACATCCATTTAACGTCAACCTTGTCAAGTAAAATAGCGTCCGGATTTAAGACGTATTTGCACAGAGGTATCGTCATCAGTAACTCGATGTTGGTTTGCTTTGGTTGCATGGAACGAGTCGTGATGAAAGCGCAGCAATTGCCAAACGGTCAATGGGTAGCTGGCTGTGAACGATGCGGCATCACGAACAAATTAGCGCCACACCCCGACGAACCGGACAGGTTCTCGATCTCGGGCGGGTTTTTTAACATCGCACCCGACGATAAAAAATAATAACGAGGCGTGTAAAGCACGCCCGAAAACATCCACGAACGAAAAGGCGCTGCGCGCCACCTGCGCGACCGGAGAGAGTCGGCCTTTTGATAGCTGGCGCGCCCGCCACTACCTCGACCACTGGAATGTGCCTGACAAGATACGCCGCTGGAAGGCTGCCCATGGCGTGCCGATCTTCAACGCCGAGGACTACGAAGAGACGCTACGGTGAAATCCCCGGCGGAGAGTCCACAGTCCGAGGTAGCCCATTTGGACTAATGATGTTCTCAGTAATCACGACGCGACCACCGCAGCCAAAGCATCTGTCTGTCAGCACTTGATTAACAAACTCGGTAACCGCCTCGGCTGATTTTGCCTCGACCGAACAGTAGTACGTCTTGTCACAGCTTTTGCAACGAACACGAATTGAAAGACCCATTATCAGGTCCAGCTTCATTAGCCTGCGATTAGAATAACGAACTCGGGCAGTAGAGACCTTACGTATGTTCGCTTACACAAATCTTACAACAGGCGAGAAAAACACCGCGAGATACTAGTGTCCAAATTGGACACTAGTTCGATAGCGAACATAGTGCATCCACTCCGGAACAAAGTCTGTAGGAGAAATACTACGAAGGCAACCCGCTTATCGGTCTGGTGCGGGCGTATTTAAACGACTCTGTCGTCTAAGCCGTGCCCTCAAACATTGGCCGCAATCCAGTCCGCAATATAGTCAACTCCCACTTGCCGGTTATCGGCTTGTGCATGATAAGTGCCGCCATCTTCGGCGGTTAGGATACGCAGAGTCTTGCGCTTGGAGCCTACTGCTGCGTAGAGCTTATGGGCTGATGCGACCGGCACTACCTTGTCCGCCTCTCCATGAACGATCAGAAACGGGCAGGTAATCTGCTCAGCCACGCCCGCCATCGAAAATTTCTTTGCCTTTTCGATTGCCGCGTCGCCGTCATCGATATGCCCCATGATCCAGCGAAAATGAAACGCAGATTGAGCCGTGTTCTTCGGATCAACCTCCAGCCGGCGCTTGATCTCGCGTTGCCAGCCCGCGAGATCCCAATGCAATGCCCCGAATGCGACGCCGGCAGCGTAACGTTTTTCGAAAGCCGCCACGCGGCCCGCATAATAGCCGCCGAAGCTGTATCCCATGACGACCGTCTTTTTTGGGTCTACGTCCGCCCGCTTCGCAACATACTCATAGGCTGCCGTACCGGCGACTTCGTAATCATGGCGGGCATAAAGGCCGCGCAGTCGTAATGACTCGCCCTGCCCGGGACCGTCTATTGCCAGCGTATGCCACCCGCGCGCGGCAAATTCGAGGCCGTTGAACAGGATGCTCATTTCCTTGCAGTTGTCCATGCCGTCGAATACCACCACGGTCGGCGCGGGCCCTTTGATGCCCGGCGCTTTCATGAATATCGCCGGCAAAGTCGTGTTTTCGAACGGGACCTCGACGAATTCCATGTTCGGGTAGCGGCGCTCGAGTCCCGCGCGCTGGCATTGCAGCGACTTGCGCCCGACTTCCAGCTTGGCTTTGCCCGGGTATATGAAACGCTCGCCGGTGAAGTAATACATGCCGGCGCGCAGATAATAATTGCCCGCGGTGTGCTGGCGCCCTTCCGCCGCGGCTTTATCCGCGACTTTCTCCAGGCGCTGCGCCATCGCGCACCATTCCTCCTCCCATGCCGCCGGTTCATCCTGCCTCGACTTGAGCCGTTCGCACACTTCGTCGATCTCGCCCAGCGCAACCGCGCCGTACGGTGCCATGCCTTTAGTTACCAGTGCCGCATTCGACCATGTCATATTGCCCGGGAATTGCTCGATCCAGGTGCCTCTGCTTGCCATTGCCTGTTTCCTTAAAAATGTCGCTGTTTGCGTTACTCAATCGTGATGCCGACTTCCTTGATGACCTTGGACCACGTTGCGATTTCCTTCTTGATGAAAGCTGCAAACTCCTCCGGCGAACTGCCTACCGGATCTGCGCCCAGCCCCAGGATGCGCTCCTTTACCTCGGGTATCGACAAAGACTTCGCAATAGCCTGGTGCAGACGGCTGACTACAGCTTGAGGCGTGCCCGCTGCTACTACGACGCCGTTCCACTCGATGGCTTCATAACCCGGAACGCCTGCCTCGTTTATGCTCGGCACATCAGGGAGCGCCGCATTGCGTTGCAAGCTGCTGACACCCAGGGGAATCAGCCGACCGGTCTGAAAGTGCTGTATCGCCGACGGAATGGTGGCGAACATCAGCGCGGTCTCTCCGCCGACCAGCGAGATCACTGCGGGACCGCCGCCTTTGTATGGTACATGGACCATCTTGGTGCCTGTCATGTAATTGAACCTTTCAGTCGCAAGGTGATTCGCGCTGGCGTTGCCGGCCGAACCGTAATTCAGGCTGCCCGGCCTGCTCTTGGCGACTGCAATCAGTTCTTTTACCGATCGCGCCGGCACCGACGGATGCACGGTCAGTACCAGCGTGACAATCGAAACGAGGCTGACCGGCACAAAATCTTTTTCAGTATCAAACGGCATTTTTTTAAACAGGCTCGGATTCGCGCCGAACGTGATGTTTGCCACGCCCAGCGTATAACCATCGGGAGGCGCCTTGGCGGCAACGTCGAGGCCTATGGTCGAAGAGCCGCCGGGCCGGTTCTCGACCACCACCTGTTGACCGAGCAGTTCCATCATCCGCGGAGCCAGTATGCGCATGACAACGTCGGTGGACCCGCCGGGCGCATAAGGCACGATGACGCGTATGGTTTTGACCGGGTAGTTCTGCGCAATGGCGGGTCCTGCGTGGACGAATGACGCGGACAACAGCCCTGCCGCCAGATTGCGTGACGTGATTTTCATCGTCTCCCCCTTGTTTTTAGTTGAACGCAGAGATGCCGGTTTGCGCGCGTCCCAGCACCAACGCGTGAACGTCGCTGGTTCCTTCGAGCGTGTTGACCGTTTCAAGATTTAACATATGCCGGATAACATGGAATTCGTCCGAGATGCCGTTGCCGCCGTGAATGTCGCGCGCAACGCGTGCAATCTCCAGCGCTTTACCGGTCGAATTGCGCTTCATCAGCGACACCATTTCCGGCGTCGCCCTGCCCTGTTCGCGCAGCCGGCTGACGTGCAGGCAGGCCAGCAGGCCAATTGCGATTTCGCTTTGCATGTCGGCAAGTTTTTTCTGAATCAGCTGATTGGCCGCGAGCGGGCGTCCGAACTGCTTGCGGTCGAGCGCATACTGGCGTGCCGCCTGCCAGCAGAATTCCGCGGCGCCGAGCGCACCCCAGCAGATACTGAAACGCGCGTTGTTCAGGCAGCCGAACGGCCCTTTGAGTCCCGATACGTTGGGAAGCAGGTTTTCTTCCGGCACGAATACCTGGTCCATTGAGATCTCGCCGGTGGGCGACGCGCGCACGGAAAACTTACCTTCAATCTTGCGCGTGACCAGCCCATGCATGCCGCGCTCGAGTATGAAGCCGCGTATTACGCCGCCGTCATCTTTTGCCCATACCACCATGATGTCGGCGATCGGCGCGTGCGTAATCCATAATTTAGTGCCGCTCAAGGCATAACCACCTTCAACCGTGCGCGCGCGCGTCGTCATACTGCCCGGATCGGAGCCGTGGTCGGGCTCTGTCAGTCCGAAGCAGCCGAGCAATTCGCCCGTGGCCATGCGCGGCAGATATTTCTGCCGTTGCGCCTCGCTGCCGTAGGCGAAAATCGGCGTCATTGCCAGCCCGCTTTGCACCGAGCATGCCGACCGATAGGCAGTATCGACGCGCTCGAGCTCGCGCATGATGAGCCCGTAGGCGACATAACCGATACCGGCGCAACCATAGCCCTCCAGCGTTGCGCCGAGAAAGCCCAGCGCGCCCATCTCGCGCATGATTTCGACGTCGAACGTTTCATTGCGGTTCGCAAGCAGGATGCGCGGCATGAGCTTGTCCTGCGCATATGCGCGCGCAGTATCGCGGACCAGCCGCTCTTCTGCCGTGAGCTCCTGCTCGATCAGCAGGGGATCCTGCC